>Ga0214923_10005080_pt1 | contig 15487 bp, 15 predicted proteins | sample LL1510_MetaG_FD_177993 | JGI IMG/M metagenome (GOLD analysis project Ga0214923, IMG submission 177993) | Freshwater microbial communities from Lake Lanier, Atlanta, Georgia, United States - LL-1510 | ecosystem: Environmental > Aquatic > Freshwater > Lake | place: USA: Georgia | collected...
TTTATGGAGCTTAAACAAAAGCTCAAATCTGACCCTTATGACAAATACCTATCACTCACTTAGGATTTAAATTCCCAGCCCCCTCTTACTTACCCCCATCAGGTCCACTCAAAGGGGGCAGGTATATTAAATTTCAAATCGGACGCCAAGTCGGAACTCTTTATGGGAAAGATTCACCGTTTCATTAGTGTTGAAAGGTTCACTTTGAGTATAAAGAATCACTAAGTAAACACCGTTGATTCCTATTCGACTATCCAGTTCTCTTCCAGAGGAGGGGTCAAACGCATTGAGACACAATTCAACTCCACCTGAATAGTAATACCCGTCGTAGGTTCTAACTCCGCTCTGAGTAGATCCTGTCTTAGAAGCTTGCGTGCTAAAACCGAAATCAAGTCCAGCCGAAACAAAAGGAACAACAACTTGGTTTTTAAAGAGATCGGCTCTGTAAGTTAATCCAAAATAAATTGGGACCACATAGAGTGTCGCTTGACTTGAACTACTTACACTGGCGTCTGCGACGCTCGCAAAACCTAAGCCTCCGGAAAGACCAATTTTACCAACAACAGATACAACTGGGATCCACTCAAGACCCAAGTTAAAGCCCAATCCCTCTTTGTCCAAGGTCGTATTTGGGGCCCATGAATAATTTTTATATTTAACGCGATAAGCTTGGAGATCTAAACCGAAATCCAAAGGACTCTCATACACATATTTTTCTCTTTGCGAAGAGGTAGGAGCTGCAAAGCTCACCCCAACAAAAAACAGTACACAGAATAACGCTGGAATTTGTTTTAGATTAGATTTCATAAAAATATCCTCTCACAGGGGTCTTTTCTCATCAATTTAAAATCTTACCTTGATATTTTTATTTCAAATAGGCCCATTTAAAGGGACGATAATCTTGGATATTAGGTGGCCAACCCTCTAAATTAGGCCTTTTAAGATAAACGCGCGTGTAAATGTAAATAGGAATGACCGGCAATTCGTCCAATAAAATATTTTCGGCCTGCTGGAAAAGCTCATTTCGTAGCTTCGAGCTCGTTTGTGTGGCTGCTTTCGAAAGGATTTCATCGTACTGAGCATTTGACCAGCCCACATAGTTATTACTATTCCCAGTAGTGAATATCTCCAAAAATGAATTGGGATCGTTGTAGTCTGCTATCCATCCCCCCCTTAGAATCGTAAAGTCTTTTAGATTTTGATTATCTAACAATACTTTCCACTCTTGATTCACAAGACTCACTTCAATTCCGAGATTTTTTTTCCACATTTGCTGAACAGCTTCTGCAATTTTTTTATGTCCTTCATCCGTGTTGTATAGAAGTTCAATTCGAGGAAATCCTTTCCCGCCAGGATAACCTGCCTTAGCTAACAAATCTTTTGCCTCCTCAATTCTACTTCCATTCTTGGGCAATATAGCTCTCGGTTCAAATCCCCCGGTTCCTGGAGGTGTGAAAAATTGAGCTTCTACTTGTTTCACCAGAGTAACTTTGTGGGTAATAGAGGTTCTATCAATCGCTAGATTAAGCGCTTTTCTTACATTTTTATTGTCGAGCGGGGGACGAGTCACATTTAACCAATAATAATAGGTTCCAAGATAGGGATGTTTTTGCAAAGCACCCGCGGCCTCTTTCTCCCAAATTGGGATCTTTTCAATAGGAATTTGCGCAGTGACATCAAGACTACCTGCTCTAAATAGTTTTTCCTCAGTATCTGACTTTGAAATAAACTTTATATTCACCTGATCAGGTCGAATGTTTTTATGATCCCAATGACCAACATTTTTCTTAAGTTCTAAAACTTGATTGGTTTGCCACTTATTCACTAAAAAGGGGCCGTTACTCACGATGTTTTCGGGTCGAGACCAACGACTTCCATGTTTTTCAATTGCACTTTTCGACACAGGAAATAGAGCTGGATGTGCCACCAATTCCAAAAAGTAGGGAACTGCTTTCTCAAGTGTCACTTCAATCTCTTGATCATTAATAGCTCGAAACCCCAATTGGGTTTTATCTTTAATTTTTCCTTCATAAAAGAGTCTTCCATTTTTGAAGTGGAAACCGAAGCTCGCAAACTCAGCAGTCGTAGCAGGTGACAGAAGTCGAATCCAACTAAATACGAAATCACGTGCTGTTACTTTCTGACCATCGCTCCAAGTGGCCCCTTTTCGAATATGAAACTTATATTTCAGTCCATCTTTAGATTTCACCCATGAATCACTGACAGCTGGAACAATTTTTAATTGATTGGGCTCTTTGCCAACAAGCCCTTCAAAAATATTCAATGCAATTCGAGTCTCATTTGAGCCTGAGCAAAGATGGGGATCTAAATCCCGAGGTTCGCTTGCTAAACTGAGGTTTAACACCATTGGGCTCGCAGTTAGCCCCCTAAAAGCCACTATCAAAAAAAGAGCAGTCAAAACTCTCATATTCGTTCCTATCTTGTCTTGAACTTATTCCAAGAATCCATTAATTCTACACAAAACAGGAGCAAACACCATGGGCGCCCAATGGAAACAAAAAGGAAGAGTTGAGAACGCTGCAAAGCGAGGACAAATCATCAGCAAAATGTGCAAAGAGATTATCCTTGCTGCCAAAGCTGGGGACCCCGATCCTGCTAACAACTCAAAACTAAGAACTGTTATTGAAGCTGCAAAAAAAGCATCTGTACCGAGGGATAATATCGAGCGCGCCATCAAAAAAGGGGCTGGACTATTAGACCCCGTCAATTATGAACTAGTCACTTTCGAGGGTTTTACCCCCCATAAAATTCCTTTGATCGTTGAATGTCTTACCGATAATCGAAACCGCACATCTGCGGACATGAAAGCCATTTTTAGAAAAGGAAGCCTTGGAGCATCCGGTTCCGTTTCCTACATGTTTGACCATGTCGGTCTCGTTGTTGCTTCTCACTCCGATCCAGCTCAAGATGCTGAAGAAGCGGCTATTGAGGCTGGAGCTCAAGATGTTAGAAAAGCGGAAAATGAGTTTGAGTTCATTTGCAGTAAACCCGACCTTATAGCTGTCACGAAATCACTTCAAGAGCGAGGTTGGCAAATAAGTTCCTCTGAGTTTGTTTACTTGGTGAAAGATCCGGTGGATCTCTCTGACGGTGCCAAGCCTGAAGTCGAAGCTTTCTTGAACGAGCTCGATGACAATGATGACGTGCATAGAATCTTTACTGCCCTCAAATAACAAAATGAATCAGCCCCCTACCCCTTTACGAAATATTTCTGACACTGCTTTTTTAGTAGCTACTTATAGGGAAATAGAGTCTGAAAGACCCGATGCTATTTTTAAAGATCCCTACGCCGCCCTTCTCTCGGGTGACCACGGAAGACGGATTGTAAAATCTTTCAACGGGAATAAAAACCACTCTTGGTTTCTTGTTGCGAGAACCTCTATTCTAGACGGATGGATCCTCGAACTCATAAAATCCCAAAACATTGACACAGTCCTCAATTTAGCAGCGGGACTCGATACACGTGCTTATCGCCTGAACCTACCCACTACTTTAAAGTGGTACGATGTCGATCTACCGGAAATTCTTAGCTACAAAGAGAACCAACTTGCCCCCTATAAACCCAATTGTATTTTAGAATATGTGAAGCTTAATTTAGCGGACGTTTCCGCTCGAAATCTACTTTTTAAAAAAATTGCTGGAGAATCACAAAATACTTTAGTTGTTAGTGAGGGTTTCTTGATGTATCTGACGCCAGAGATTGCTGCGTCTCTTGCAAAGGATTTATCTCAGTTCCCCCAATTTAAATACTGGCTTGCTGAGCTTTTGGGCCCTTATCAACTACGATGGATAAAGCTCAAATGGGGAAAACAATTCGAACAAGCCAATGCAGTTATGAACTTTGCTCCAGCTGAGGGTCCTGATTTCTTCATTCCCTGTGGATGGAATCCCGAAAAATTTAAATCCTCGCTATTAGAAGCTGTTCGATTAAAGCGAGCTCCATTGGGAGCAAAACTCTTAACTTCAATCCGAATATTATTGCCAAAGTTTTTGGTAAAACGACTCAATACTGCAGGAATAGCTCTAATGAAGAACTCAAAAGATAAAAGAATTTAGTTCATTAAACCGGCCTTAAGCAGCCGCTCTAACTCAGTCCTTAGCTCATCAATCGTTACACTCGACGCTCCGATTCGCCCCACCACAATGCCTGCAGCTGCGTTCGCTACTTTCATACAATCGGAAAGTGATTGACCTAAAACATACATTAAAGACAGCACTGCGATTACGGTATCTCCGGCACCAGTCACATCGAAAACCTCTCTCGCGAACGTTGGAATTCTGTTGAGACTATCTTGTCCTCGAGAAAGACTCACCATACCCCACTCTCCACATGTGATAATTGAATGCTCAGAGCCTGTAATATCTAAAATCTGTCTTGCCATTTTGGTCAAAGCAGCATCATCTTTTCCTACCAACCGAGATTTTCCAGATGGAATCCGGCACAGAGTTTCAGCTTCTACAATGTTGGGGGTTGAAAGAGTCATCCCCTGATAGAGCTCCAAAGGACTCATTCGGCTGGGATCTACAAAAACTGGTTTTTTTAGACTTTTTGCATGTTGAACAAAGGCCATTGTGTCGGGGTTCCAGATGCCTTTGCCGTAGTCCTGCACAATAATCCCATCGGCCGAGGGTAACAGATCACAAATTCGCTCAACGAAATTCTTGGCCAATTTTGCATCCAGAGGGTGAGATCTCTCATAATCCACTCTCACTACATGCTGCTTTTGGGCTAAAACTCTCACTTTTCTGAGCGTGGGGCGGGAAGCGTCTTCTACAAACTCTACTTTAGAAATACCTGCTTCTTTCAACATCTCGCCCAGTTTGATTCCGTCGCTATCAGCTCCTTTAACACTGAGAAGAGTTGTCTTAGTTCCTAGCGAAGCTAGATTTTGCGCAACATTGGCCGAAAGACCTAGTTTAAAACTTTGAGATTCGACTTCCACTACAGGAACTGGGGCCTCAGGACTGATTCTTCGACAATCACCCCATAAGTACTCATCAATTCCTACCTCTCCTGCCACTAGAAGGTGTGCTTGGGAGATATCTTTTAAAAAACTCAAATCCATTTTTGAAGATTAACCATTCTCTGCGCTTAAAAGCAAACTCTTCCAATCGGCCCGTTCCATACAAGGGAAAAGTTCGCACGAAGCCCCTAAACATTCTCTTTGAGCAGGACACTTTACTTCTGGGACTAACACTTTTCCTTTTTTTATGCCTCCCCACGGGGCCCACCTAATCGGATGATGGGCTCTCACAGGGGAGTAAAGCCCCACGGTTTTTGTTCCTACCCAGTGGGCTAGATGGAGAGGGCCGGTACTGGGAGCTACCACAGTTTCAGCGAGTCTAAAAACCTCACTTAATTGGATTAAGCTAAGTCCCGAAATCACAGACAAATCAGGCTTCCACCTCATTAACTTTTCTTTCATCTCTTGGTCTTTTTTCTCGGGTCCTACAGACAATAGAATTTTTAGGCCAGAAGCCTCATAAGTGGTCATGAGTTGTAAATAAACTTCCGCAGACACATTGAGGGCACTCCCTCTCATACCCGGATGAAAAACCACAAATGACTTATCGATACCTAAATCTTTTAACCGCTTAAGAGCTTCATCGTAGCTCTTTGGATCTTTAGGTAAACAACCAGGTTGAGTTGGTTCTGAGCTTGAGACTCTCCACACAGAAGTAAGTGCTTTAGCTAAATCTAGGTTAAATTCAGCTTCATTTTTGGCAGTTTGAGAGCGTCTTTGGCGCACACCTTGGTTTAACAGCACAAAGGACCAAGGCTTAGAAAAGAGTCCAGATCGAGTAGCTACACGCCACTTAAAAAGTTCAAAACAATCCCTAAAAGTACCTTGCAAAAACAAAGCAGCATCATAGTGTTTCTGACAAGAATCCACGAGCCCAACTCTATTTTCGTCGCAAAACCCCCTTAAGAGCTCATGAAAGCTCTTTTGACAACTGAGGTCGATCTCTGAATTCGGAAAACTTTTCCGCAGATAAACTAGACTAGGCAAGGACATGAGCAAATCACCCAGCCTATCCATCCGGACTACCAAAATTTTCTGAGGCAACTTCATTTTGGGAATAGTGAACCCTTTGGATACTTCTTTTGAAACTCAAGAATCAAATCATAAGGATTACTCTCAGACTTAACCCGACTTGTAACCCAACCATCAGCTTCTGTTGCTATCAAAGAGTACAACCACTCTGAAATCGCTTCCCTTCGAGCGTTTTCTCTGCGGATTTTTATTAACCCATCCTTGGTTTTAAAAAAATTATCAATTTCAAATAATACTTGAGTGATTGAGCTTTCATCACTCTGTGTCGTTGAAAGTACAGGGAGGTCCTTCTCCGCAATATGAAGCATATTTTTCAGTTCTAGTACAATCCGATCAGCCCCTTCACGATCCGATTTGTTTACGACAAAAATATCGGCAATCTCAAGGATTCCAGACTTCAACGTTTGAATTCCGTCGCCCCACTCAGGTACCAAAACCAAAATAGTCAGATCAGCTATTTTACGAATATCGACTTCGCTCTGTCCGACCCCCACCGTTTCAAGAATCACATAATCAAAACCAAAAGCATCTACAAGCTCCGAAACTTCTCTGGCTGCCATGGAAAGTCCACCCAATTTTCCCCTTGTGCTCAAACTTCGAATGAAAACACTGGGATCATTAAAATGTTCTTGAAGGCGAATCCTATCGCCCAGAAGGGCTCCTCCCGAAAAAGGGCTCACGGGATCAACAGCTATTACAGCAACTTTCTTATTTTGTGATCGAATGAGCTTAACAAAAAGATTGGTGAGAGTACTTTTTCCAGCGCCTGGAGGCCCAGTAATACCTATCACTTTAGCGTGACCTAATTTTGAAAATAGTTTAGATAGAATTACCGGCACTTGAGGGTCCCGGTTTTCAGCCATAGAAATCAACCGACTGAGAGCTCGCATCTCCCCTTTTTCAAAATCCTCTAAAAGTTGTTCGTGAGAGGTCATTCAATCATCCCTTGGAAATCTTACCTTTGACGAAAGCTAACGCCTGTTCTCGGTCTTTTATTGTACCCTCAAGAATCGCATCTTCAACCGAACGAATGATTTCCGAAAATTCTGGACCAGGCTTTAGGCCCATGGCGATTAGGTCTTTCCCGGTCACTAGCTTTAACGGAGGTGGAGGCAAAGATTTAAACTCCTCCCATTTTGTTCTGCAAAACTCATAGGCATCGAGTTTTTTGTGACTGGCCATGCAGTCAAGTCGATGAAGTTCGAGATGGAGATCGAATCTATCCATCGATAGAAATCTCTTCAGGGTACTGACTTTCATCTGAAAAGCATCTTTAAACCTCAAATGCTCAGCGACCAAAGCACAAATGAGTTCCGTTTGAGAATTAGAAAAAGTGAGCCTTTTACAAATTTTTTCAGACATCTCTGCGCCCAAGCGATCGTGGCCGTGAAAGCGTATCCGGTCCTCGGCCCGCACAAATGTATCGGGTTTTGCCACATCATGAAGAAGACAACCCATAGCAAGTTCAATGGGTGCACTTTTTAATCCATCAAGAAGCATCAGCGTATGTACAAAAACATCCCCCTCGGGATGATACTCCGATGGCTGCTCTACACCTTTCATTTTTTCAATTTCTGGCAAGAAATGATGGAGTAGTTTGACTTCGTCTAACAGACGAATTCCACGAGCAGGCTCATGACTCGTTAAAGTTTTGGTAAGTTCGTCTCGAATCCGTTCTGGGCTTACTTTCTCAATGAGATCGGAATACTTTTTGACCGCTTCCAAAGTTTTAGACTCAATTTCAAAACCAAGCTGACAAGCAAAGCGCACCGCCCTCATCATCCGCAAATGATCTTCAGCGAACCTTTTCTCAGCTTCTCCAATGGTTCTAATGATCTTCGCTTTAAGATCTTGTTGTCCGCCGACGAGATCAATCACTTTTTGTGCTTTGATGTCGAAATACAGACCATTCACAGTAAAATCGCGACGTTTGGCATCTTCTTCGAGTGTCGAGAATTTTACGGTTCCAGGATGGCGACCATCTTTATAGTTTCCCTCGGTTCTAAAAGTTGCGACTTCGAAAGCAGTCTCATCCTCCACAACCATCACAACCCCAAATTGGACCCCGACTGGAATAGTCTTGGAAAAAATACTCTGTACTTCGTCTGGACCCGCCGAAGTGGCAATATCAAAGTCTTTGGGCTCAATTCCGAGGAGCTTATCTCGGACACATCCTCCCGCAAAATAGGCCTCATGGCCTTTTTTGTGAAGGGCCGCTACAACCTCTCTAGCTATTTCCTCTTTTTTGGATTGCATTTTAAAGTTTGAACCGCGCTAAAATCATCGGCCAACTTAAGAACATGCTCTTTAAGGGAGGAGCAAAGTTCAAGCGCAACATAGTTCCTAAAGTCACATCTTTGTCGTAAATGTAATCCACTCCCCCCGCTGCCAAAATATGAACTCCAACCGATGAGGCATAAAGATTCGATGCCATCGCAAGCCCCAAACCACCTTCAAATGTGGGTCTTACTTTAGCCGCTGGATCCCCAAAAACAGCTCGACAGGTTCCCGATACAGTAAAAAGTACGCCATCACCGGCCAAGCCCATTTGAACCAAACTGCCGAAAGTTAAATCCGGCTTATAAACATACTCTAATTGGGGGCTTAACATCACTAACGTGGGGCCCAAAGTTAACCCAAAACCTCCACCCGCCAACCAGTCGCCCCTTGAAGGGGCCCCGAAAGTCACTTGTGAGAGAAGGCTAAATGCCAGCAGTAATTTTTTTATCATCTCTTAAACGCCCGTTATAGTTGAGATTAAATCTCTTACAAGTATATCCGTAAGTAAAGAATTAAACCAAGTCGGTTACTAAAAGTGAGTCCAGCCCTTGGGAAGAAGATTTTTGAGTTTTCCTTTTCGGTCTCTCAGTTGAACTTTTCGAGGCGAGCGAACGGTATGACCAATCATTGTTAATGGCACTCCGTATTGGAGTGCTAATCCAGAAATTGAAGCAAACTTTGAGAAGGGGAAGGTCATGAGAAGCTCGTACTCCTCCCCGCCATGAAGAATAAAACTCAATGGGTCTCGATTCATTTCCTCGGCGATCTTCTTAACTTCGGGCTCAAAAGGGAGAAGCTTCTCCTCGATTTCAATTCCAACTTTAGATTCTTTGGAAAGATGATTGAGCTCACTAGACAAGCCATCGCTAATATCTATTAATGAAGACACTCCATTCTTCGCCAAAACTTGCGCAAAATCCAACCTAGGCTTGGGTCTTAGATGATGTTCGGTGGATTCCGGGTATTTTGACCTTGCTCGCTTTCCCCATTTTTTAAGCGCACAAAAACCTGCAGCTGAAAACCCAGATGCTCCAGTCACTGCAACACATTCCCCTTCTTTTGCTCCACTTCTAGCAAGTGGGCGCGAAGCTTCACCGATCACAGTGATATCGATGACAAAATCACTTTGACCTCTTGAAATGTTGCCGCCAATAACATCTACTTTAGCCCACTGGGCACACTCTTTAATCCCTTGGTAAATTTCGCTCAGTTTTTTTTCGGTGATTCTTTTTGGAATGACCAAAGAAACCAGAGCATAACAAGATCTTCCTCCCATGGCCGCGATGTCGCTCAAATTCACAGCTAGAGCCTTCCAACCTACTTGTTTGGGACTCGAATAAGAGAAATCGAAGTGTATGTTCTCAACTACACAGTCAATGGTCCACAGGAGGCGACTTTTGGGGGGCAAAGTCACTGCAGTATCGTCCCCTATTCCGACCAGTACACTCTTTGAGGGTTTGGCTAAGATTTTCTTGAAGTTATCAATAAGCTCGAATTCACCCACTTACTTAATCCCCAAATACCCATCGATCACAAACTGAACTGCCATCGCCGATAAGAGAAGTCCCATCACTCGAGTCATTACATTAAGTCCGGTGAGCCCGACTCTTTCGAAAATTCTGGAAGCCGATCGCAAAATCAAATAGGTGAACCCCAAAGTCACTAGAATGGACAGTATAATGGCCGGGTAAAGAAACAAACTATCTTCCTTGGCGCTTAATACAACCACGCTGGCTATCGATGCTGGGCCCGAAAGCATCGGAATAGCTAGAGGAATAATCGAAATATCCTCTTTGTTTCGTCCTTCACTCTCCTCATTTGCAGTAATCTTCTCTGGAGTTGGGATTACTTTCACCATTTCAAAGGCAATCACAAGAAGTATAAGCCCACCAGAGATCTGTAAGGCTGGAATTGAAATTCCAAAGAATCTTAGAACCGCATTTCCTAAAAAAGCGGATGAGGTCAAAACCAAAAAAGCAGTTCCACAAGCCTTTTTGAGCATTTTTCTTTTTTGTTCGTCAGAGTCTTTCGCTGTCATCGTTAGAAAAATTGGAACATATCCAAACGGATCAACGATTGCGAAAATAACTCCCAGTGTGGAAATCCAAATAGGAAGAAATGCTCTCATGATTAAACCACCGTGCTTTGAATCCAAAGCTTAGGCGAATAATTGATGCTAAAAAACTGTTTGGCGATGGGGGAAACTTTGGTCCATGGTTCTAGGAAAAACTCAACTGTACCCGATTTAGAATTCCTAAATGAGCTAAAGAGAAACACGCCGACACTATCTTTCATCATCGGCCTGTCCAAAGTGTTAATGAGACTGTACCCATGTTTCTTAAGCTCTCGGTCCATCACGTTATCGGCTGGGGGCGAACTGGCCACGGAAAAATGATACCCAGGACGTCGTAGCAAGATACTTTCAATCTCTGGAACTCCAAAATCGTTGACCAACATGGTTCTAAACTTCTCATCAGAAAGCGAAGCATGAAGTTCAAAAGTGACATCAGGTTTCGACTTCACATCGACTCGCTTTTTTAAAAGACGCTTAGCAATCTCTTCAACCCCAACAATTTTTGGGTGCATATAAACTTGGGCATACATTTGAAATAAACTAAAAATAAAATCATCGATCACATGCTGATTCTTGATATTTGATATTAGAACAACTTCTCTAGGTTCACGTTTGGTGCCTGCATGATCTGCCAAACAAGGCACGAGCTTGGTCACAATTCTTCTCCACTCGATTCCGCCAATATGAACTCCACAATTACGGCCATCGCGCTGAATGTAGTCAATTCTATCTACGTCAAAAGGACCAGAAATCACTGGGCGCAATAACTGATGAGTTTCAATTCCACCTTTGATACTCAATTTCTTCAAATTGGCCGCTAGCTCTTTCTCCATTGAATCTTTGAAGATTCCTTCTGCCATTTTATGATTCACTAAAAGCGAAACGGGCAAAAAGAATTGTTCGTCGACCCCTAGCTCTTTAAAAATTGAGAAAATGTAGAGGACCGAAATATCTTCGTGATAAAGCTTCTTCCCCTGATTTTTGAGGTCTGCGAAATACTTACCGACAGCCCCCCTGATTTGGGAAGTGACCTCAGTAAGATTCTGATTAAGGTCCAAGTACTCAAAGGTATGGCTCCAAGGACCATGCCCAACATCATGAAGTAACCCAGCCAAACTCACTGTTTGCCACCAAAACTGTCTTGAATCAGGACAATCAGCTACAGTTTGCATCACTTTCTTAGTCTTCTTCGCAAATAATTGAGTCTGACCCACTTTGCCTTCAAACTCGAAGTTTGAGCCCAACCAAGCTTTAATCATGGTCTCAAAATACTGTCCGGCCAAAAAGCTAGCTCCTAAGGAGTGTTGAAATCGAGTATGGGTTGCACATGGGAAAACATATTCCGCCAACCCCAACTGTTTTATATACCTAAGTCTTTGAAAATAAGGGTGATCTATGACTTGTCTGAGGAGGCTATCAAAACCAATATCACCGTGAATTTCATCTCTAACAACTAGGGGTTTAGCAAATTTTCGTTGGCTCATGAGAAATTACTCGAGTGTTGATTCTGCATAAAGTACCACATCTGCAGTAAAAACAAGAATAATTTACATGGCGAGTCTAAAAGTATTAATCGCAGAGAACTTCACGGACCAACTGGAATTGGTTCGATTTCGAATTTAAAGACGGAGTTAAGTGAACACGGCATTGGCTGGTGAAACTCAAATCTGCCTTGGTTGCCCCTTTTTTCTGCAAAGTCTCAGCAAGTCCCGACAGCAATAGAAGAAACAATGAGAAAAAAACGAGAAAGAACTTGCTATACATCGCAGATACTCCTAAATAGACACCACATGTTTGGTGCCGGGTGGGTTTTAGTGGAAAGCCTATTTTGAGTCAATCCCCCTTTACCCCCGAAAATGATGGATTTTGCGACTAGGTCGTGACGAAAATTGACGCGAAATACCCTCAATTCCATTGACATTAAAAATGTCTTCGGTTACCAGTGCTTAGTTTAATATTTGAGGTAATTACATGCCGACGATAAATCAATTAGTTCGCGAGGGCCGTGCCCAAGTGAAGAGAAAAAATAAGGCTCCGGCCCTAACCGAGTGCCCCCAAAGACGTGGCGTTTGTGTCCGCGTTTACACCACTACCCCCAAGAAGCCGAACTCAGCTCTTCGTAAAGTAGCTAGAGTTAGACTTACTAACGGATATGAAGTCACTTCATATATCCCTGGTGAGGGACACAATCTTCAAGAACACTCTGTGGTTCTCATTCGTGGAGGCAGGGTTAAAGACCTTCCCGGAGTTCGTTATCACATCGTTCGCGGAAGCTTAGACACAACAGGTGTCGAGAAAAGAAAACAGAGCCGCTCAAAATATGGCGCAAAGGTAGGTAAGTAATATGCCACGTAGAGGAAATATTGTTCACCGAGAAGTCGTTGCCGATTCTAAATACAACGAAAAATTGGTAACCAAGTTTATTAATGCCGTCATGAGTGACGGAAAGAAAAGCACCGCAGAGAAAATTGTTTACGGTACTTTCGAGATTATTCATCAAAAAACAAAAGACGATCCAATGAAAGTCTTCAAAAAAGCTCTTTCTAATGTTCGTCCGGCTATCGAAGTTAAATCCCGCCGAGTTGGGGGTTCAACTTATCAGGTTCCCGTCGAAGTTCGTCCAGAGCGACGAAATGCACTAGCTTTCCGATGGTTAACTCTTTATGCAAGTCAGCGTAAAGGGGGCTCAATGGTTGAGCGCTTAGCAGCTGAAATGTTTGATGCTGCTGAAAACCGCGGCGAATCCGTAAAAAAGAGAGAAGATGTTCATCGTATGGCCGAAGCTAACAAAGCTTTTGCCCACTATCGTTGGTAAATAAAATCATGGCAGACACAGCATCAGTTACAGACTTAAGAAAACTCCGCAACATTGGTATTTGCGCCCATATCGACGCAGGTAAAACAACCTGTACAGAACGGGTTCTTTACTATACCGGCGTGACCCACAAAATTGGTGAGGTTCACGACGGCGAGACAGTCATGGATTACATGCCCCAAGAACGTGAGCGTGGAATCACGATTACTTCGGCGGCAACTCACTGTTTCTGGAAAGATCATCGGATCAACATTATTGATACCCCAGGACACGTAGACTTTACTATTGAAGTAGAACGAAGCTTACGAGTACTTGACGGAGCTATTGTAGTTTTCGATGCTGTTGCGGGTGTTCAGCCTCAATCTGAAACTGTTTGGCGCCAAGCGAATCGTTATGGTGTTCCTCGAATCTGTTTCATCAACAAGATGGACCGAGTTGGAGCGAATTACGATAAGTCGGTGCACTCAATCATTGAGAAGCTCAATGGCCGTCCGGTCATGTTCAATTACCCAATCGGGGCTGAAGACAAATTTATCGGAGTAGTAGATCTAGTCACTCAAAAAGCTCTTGTTTACGACAACACCGATAAAGGTGACACTTATAAGGTAGAAGAGATTCCCGCAGAGCTAAAAGACAAGTGCAAGTCTTTAAGAGACAAACTTATCGATGCTGTGGCTGAAGAGGACGAAGCCTGCTTAAATAAGTATTTAGACGGTAAAGAACTCACTGTAGAAGAAATTCAAGCGTGTGCTCGTAAAGCTACGCTGACATCTAAAATCGTTCCTGTATTTGCAGGTTCAGCATTTAAAAACAAAGGGGTACAACCTCTTCTAGATGCTGTTTTAGCTTATCTGCCATCACCGCTAGACAAGCCGGCGATCCAAGGAACAAACCCCAAAAATCCAGAAGAGAAAATGGAGCGTCTTCCAGACAATTCTCAGCCTTTTAGCGCTCTAGCTTTCAAGATTTTGACCGATCCCTATGTAGGACAACTAACGTTCTTTAGGGTCTATTCAGGCGCATTAGAGTCTGGGTCCTATGTTCTTAATGTTCGTCAGGACAAAAAAGAGCGAATCGGACGTTTATTGCAAATGCATGCAAACAAACAACAAGAGATTCGAAGTGTTAAAGCTGGCGATATCGCAGCTGCAGTAGGTTTAAAGTACACTAGAACTGGCGATACTCTCAGTGAAGAAGGAAGCCCCATTACTCTGGAGTCAATGCACTTCCCAGATCCTGTGATTTCGATTGCGGTAGAGCCCAAATCTAAAGCTGACCAAGAGAAGCTTTCTCTATCATTACAAAAATTGGCAATCGAAGATCCAAGCTTCCAGCTGAAAGTGGATCCCGAAACCAACCAGACCATCATCTCTGGTATGGGTGAATTACACTTAGAAATTATTGTGGACCGCTTATTACGTGAGTTCAAAGTAGAAGCTAATGTGGGTAAACCCCAAGTGGCCTACCGTGAAACCATCACGAAAAAAGTGGAGCAAGAAGGCAAATACATTAAACAAACCGGTGGTCGCGGTCAATATGGCCACGTTTGGATTACAGTTGAGCCTCAAGAACCTGGCAGTGGCTTTGTTTTCGAGAACAAAATTGTCGGGGGAACAGTTCCAAGAGAATTTATCCCTGCGGTTGAAAAAGGTATTAAAGAGGCCTTGGATTCCGGTATTAATGCAGGATATCCAGTAGTTGACGTGAAAGTGGCTCTATTCGATGGCTCTTACCACGATGTAGACTCCAGTGAGATCGCCTTCAAAATTGCTTCATCCATGGCGTTCAAAGATGGCTGTAAAAAAGCGGGGCCTCAGATTCTTGAGCCTATCATGAGCACTGAAGTTGTTGTCCCCGAAGCAAATATGGGTGACATTATTGGCGACTTAAATGCTCGACGAGGAAAAATCATGTCCATGGAGCCTCAAGGGAATGTCCAGCTAATAAAAGCAGAAGTCCCCTTGGCAGAAATGTTTGGATATGCTACTCAAGTACGCTCTCTAAGTCAGGGTAGAGCTACCTATACGATGGAGTTTAGTCACTACGAGCCAGTGCCTAGCAATATTGCAAGCGAGATTATCGCCAAAGTGTCAGGAGGAAAGTAAATGTCGAAAGCTAAGTTTGAACGAACAAAACCCCATGTGAACGTAGGAACGATCGGTCACGTGGATCATGGAAAAACCACCTTAACTTCGGCAATGACCACTGTACTTGCAAAGAAAGGTTTTGCAGAAGCTCGTC
>Ga0214923_10005081_pt1 | contig 15483 bp, 14 predicted proteins | sample LL1510_MetaG_FD_177993 | JGI IMG/M metagenome (GOLD analysis project Ga0214923, IMG submission 177993) | Freshwater microbial communities from Lake Lanier, Atlanta, Georgia, United States - LL-1510 | ecosystem: Environmental > Aquatic > Freshwater > Lake | place: USA: Georgia | collected...
ATCATAGTATCTCTTTCAACTTTAACTTCATCGCAATTTCTTAACGCCTCCTCCATTACCATCTTATTTCTATTCAAGTCCTCAAGTGTTTCATTCAATTGACGAATCATACCTTGATCTGTTGTCTTCTCAATTGCGTTTTGAATAATCGATCTTTCAGCATCAACTAAAGCTTGTCTTGACGATTCTAAATCTTTTCTTACTGTGTCAATGACAATTCTTTCCGCGGAAAGAGAATCTTGAAGTTGTTGACGCTCCGTTCTAAGACCTTGAATTTCATTTTCTAATTCTTGTCTAAGTGTCTCTAATGTTTCTCTAAAGTTGTTAGCCACAATTTGATGATTTACTATCAATTCATCTCGTTGGACTTTATCCATCTCGCTTTGTCTAATCAAAAGATCATTTTGTCTTCTTAATTCATCATTTATAATTCTTTGTTCATTTAAAGATTGATTTGTTCTTTCCAACTCTATTGTTATGTTACCTAAATTTTGATTAAGTCTAATTACATCACGTAAATTATTCCCATTCTCCTCTCTAAGGGTTCTAATACTTTCTTCTAACCCTCTGATAGTAAGTCTTTCATGATCGACGTTGTTATGACATTCTTGAAGACTGTCACCAAGTCTTCTAACCTCTTGTAGATTATGATTCTTTTCTACATTTAGCTCTCTTATTCTTTGAACTAATCCACTACTCATTACTCTTTCATCTTCAAGATGAGTATTTAATCTAGCTCTGTTTTGTTCACACTCTTGAAGATTTCTTTGAGTGTTAGTTAACGAGCCTTCTAATCTTCTACCAATTTCTCTTTGTTCTTCTAGTGAAGTTGTTAATTGAGAAGCATTTTCTTCACTTTCGCGAAGACTTCTTTGTGAGTTTCTATAATCATCTTCCATTTGACGTTTTAATTCTTCTGTTAGACAAACTCGATTTAAAACTCGAACACTTCCTTCCGCGCTTTTAATCAATTGTAACAAACGATTCAATTCTACAGAAGTAGAGTTTCCTTCACTAAGACGTTGTCTGATGTCTCTTGGGAGACGATGAATTCTAACATCTTCTGGAACTGGTTTACAAGTAGGAAGACGAGAAGGGGATTTGTGTTGAGACTTATTACGTTTAGTAATAGATTTAGCCTGTTTTTTGGAAATATGTTTATTCCCGTGATAATACATATCCTTGCCGTCTATAGATTTTGAACATGTTAAACGACGACTACGATTACGCGATTTAGTTTTCTTAGTCATTTTATATAACAAGTAAGATTATTTTTAATTTATTTTAAAAATAATCTAATTATAACTTATGTAATTTTTCAAAAAGTTTTTTTAACTTACTAGCATCAGCTCCTTCAAATCTCTCTATCTCTTCCTCTGAGTGTAATGCTACAAAGGTTGGTAAACTAGATACCTTATATTTTTGTGGGAGCTTAGAAAATTCTCCTTTATCATCATCTACATCGATTGCAATAACTTTAATCTCAGGACATTCTTCTTCTAATTTATATAAAGTAGGTTTGATACGTTGACATGGACCGCACCAAGAAGCTGTAAAATATAAAATTGTTTTACTCATTTCTTTTATTTTTGTTTGTAGTCTTTAAATCGTTTTAATCAAAAACTGTAAATTCATGTTCTGAGTATGTTGAGTAGTTAGGATCTAAGATGATATTTGTGAAACGGTTTACTCCGAGAGCCAAGTGTTGTAATTGACAGATTTTAATCATGTATTGTTTGTCATTTACTGTTGGTAAAATAAGATAAAAAGATTTTCCCATCACTTTATAGTTATTTTTGTCCATCACATTGACTTGCATACCTTGAAGACTTTTAACACGCTCTAAAAATAAATCTTTTTCATCAGAACGTTTCTTTTCTTCTTGAGATAAGATTTCAACATGAGGAGCCATGGAGTTTTGAAAACGTAATCCAGAGTGCTTTAACTTTTCTTGACACTCAATAATATGATAATTTAACAAACTATCTTGATGTAAATACTTAGAACGAGTTTCATCCTTATTTCTACGAGAAGGTTGATCAAACTCTATTTTTAAAACATCAGGAATACCTTTTGTTGAGTCACTTGCTGTTGAAGACATTTTAATTTTATCATTATCTCTTTAAATTTTATTTAAACTTTTTATTAGAACAATTTAAAAGATCAAAAATTATATTATTCATTTAAAATAATTAATCTTAATTATAAAATGAACACTAAAATTCTTTTTTGCGCTAGTTATCCAAATCAACCAATCGGTTATTCTAGAATTGCAAATGTCCTCTCTAATTTTCTTGCAAGTCAATCTCAAATCGAACTTTACTATTTTGGATTTTCTAACTTTGAACACTTACAAGTAGATAGATTCATTAATCCAAATATTAAATTTATTGATGTTTTTAAAGAAGAAAAACTATCAGAGGAAAACTTTGGAACAACCATCATTAATCAAGTTGTCGAACAAATACAACCTAATATGATTTTCATCTATAACGATATCATTGTTACATGCAGATTATTCAACTCTCTTCAAACATGTCAATTTAAAAATTATAAACTTGTTGTTTATATCGATCTTGTTTATAAATTTGAAAAACCCCTTTATATTGACTATTTAAAAAGAAAAGCTGATCAACTTTTTGTATTTAGCGACTATTGGAAACATCATCTTGTTAATGATTTCAAGTTTGAAAAAGATAAAGTTTTTGTTTTACCGCACGGACTTAATAAAGAACATTTTTTCATAATAGACAAACTACAAGCAAGAAAACAACTAAATTTTGAAGAAGATGACTTTATAGTATTCAATACAAACAGAAATACTTATAGAAAAGGATGGGATATTACTATTTCCTCTTTTTTACAATTTTATAAAATGACAAATCTAGACAAAAAAGTAAAATTGTTAATTAATTGTAAATTAGAATCAAAAAGCGGATATGATATTATAGAACTAGTAAAAATATATTGTATAAAATATAATCTAGATTACAACCATATTATTAATAATCAAATCATATTATTAAAATGGAACTTTAAAGATCCTAAAAACGGCTCTACCGAGATACCTGATCATTTTATAAATCTTGTTTATAATGCTGTTGATGTTGGACTAAATACTTGTGTTGGCGAGGGATTTGGTTTATGTAACTTAGAAGGAGCATGTCTAAATGTTCCACAAGTAGTTAGTAATGTAGGAGGCCTATCTGATATGTTTGAAAATGAACTTAGTATGTTAGTAGATCCAATTACTTCTATACAATGCTCAAATCTACAAGATGGACATAATGGAGACTTGGAGATTTGTAATTCTCAAGATTTTGCTAAGAGATTATATATGTATTATTTAAATAGTGAAAAAAGAACACAAGATGGTTTAAGAATTGGAACCAAACTAAGAAATAAATATGACTGGAATAATATCTTAGATACTTTTTTAAATCAATTAGCAATTTAAATAGGTCTTATTTCTGGATGGATCATAGAAATATAAATAAATAAAAATAGTATAAAATATAGTATAACATTTATTGAAAAAACAAACAACTTCTTTGTAAGAATAAGAAGAAATAAATAATTAATATAAGAAGTAAATATAATCCATGCGCTTAAAGGATAATTAAGCACATTTATATTATCTTCTTGAAAAAATGGAATGCTTATTGTTTGATTAAACATATAAATACGTTATTCAAAATACTATAAATACTTAAATTAAAATTTAGACTAAATTTTAATTTAACAATTTTTATTTTTGATTTAATTGACGTTTTAATTCTTCTATTTCTAAACGTTGTTTCTTTAATTCTTCTACTAAAAATAAAGTTATGTTATTCCAATTGATACCTTGCGGATTTCCTTCTTTATCTATCACTGCTAGGTCTCTATCTGCATCATATGTTTCTTCCGCTATATAACCCATGTAATCTCCCTCTTCGGGTCTTTCATTATACTTGAATGTTTTTGGTTTAAGATTATAAATACCGCTTGTATCTTTTGTATAATCTTGAATGTCGTGTTTAATAGTTCTAGTTGACGATGCATAAAATATTTCTTTTGTTGACGTATCATAACCTAAAGCTGTAGTAACAGTTCCTGCTCTTAAAGGAGCTACATATAAACCAGAAGTAGAAGTATTTAAAGCGGCGCCACTAGCATTAATACAAATACTATTTGCTGCTTGAGTATTTTGACCGGCTTGATAACCTATTGCTACACTGTATTGTCCTTGACCTGTATAACCAGCTTGATTACCAATTGCTACACAATTTGTTGCTTGAGATGAGTAACCTGCTTGATTTCCAATTGAAACACTGTAGTTAGCTTGAGTAAAAAATCCCGCTTGCTGACCTAGAGATAAAGCCGAATAACCTTGACCTGTATAACCAGCTTGAGAACCTATAGCAATAGCAAAACTAGATTGATTAAATACTGCTGAGTTAGGACCTATTGACACCGAATTAGAAGATTGGAAAGATTGACCTGCTCTCTTACCAATAGCAATGGAGTTACCTTCTTCACCACCTTGATTTTCTTGACCAGCTTGAATACCAATTGCAATACAGTCAGAAATTTGATTTGATTGACCAGCTTGTTTACCAATTGCAATAGAACCCCAATTATCATTATCTGGACCTGTTCCATGACCATCTAAACCTTGACTAAATTGACCAGCTTGCCAACCAAGAGCAACACAATATGCTGTTTGATTTGAAACACCAGCTTCACAACCAATTGCAATAGCATGACCTTGATATTGTTCATCATCATCAGTAGAGTCTTCAACCCAACCTTGATTTACTTTACCCGCATCTTTACCAATTGCAATAGAGCATTTTCTTTGAGATTGAACACCCGCACCAATACCCATAAGAATGGATTCTGAAACAGATAAATTGTAGAGAGTATCATTAATAAAATCTTGAACAGCAGACTTTGCTGGACGACTTAATGAGAATGTTGTCGGATTTTGAACTTGATAGAATGACATTTTTTTATAAAATAAAAAGAAAAAAAATTAAAATTCTTTTTAAATATTTATTTTTCTAAATTAAATATCATGGAAAAAATTAAAACCCTATTTATCTCAACACATCCTTCAGAAAATAACGGCATTTCTAGATGGTCCAACTATATTTCTAACTTTCTTGCATTTCACTCTTCAATTGAGATTACTTACTTTTCTATTCAAGAACATTCGATCCAATGTGTAACTCCGGATGATCCCTTAATGTATATTCATCCTCAAATACAATTTAACAACCAACCGCTAACTCCACATAATTTAAAAAATTGTGTGGAATCTACACAATTTAATATTGTCTTTATTCTTGGAACTCCATTTATCGTTTCAAGAATCCTATCAGTTCTCTCTCCTTTCAAACAAAATGGAACGCCTTTTAAAATTTTGGTATACTTAAATCTTTCTACAACTTTCGATAAATACGGTATATTACCAAAAATAAAGAATGAGGCAGATATATTTATTGTATCTCATCAATCTTGGATGAATCATCTTATCTCAATGAAATACGATGAGAATAAAATAAAAGTCGTTCATCCAGGTGTTAATAAACATATATTCTATAAAAAAGATAGATTAGAAGCGATCGAAGAACTTAATTTAGACGATGACGATTTTATCGTTCTTTGTTTAAATAAGAATGTGGCTAGAGAAGGCTTAGATCTTACAATTCAATCTTTTCTTATATTCTTAAAACAGAATAAGTGCAATGTTCAAATCAAACTTTTTTTAAATTGTTTACTTGAAGACCATTATGATATTTTATATATTGTTAGACACTATTGCGAAAAACTTGAATTAAACTATAAAAAAATTCTTAATAACAATTTCATTCAACTTAATAATAAAGTTGGACAACTTACAAAACAAGAACTTAACAATATATATAACGCGTCTAATGTAGTTATCAATACATGTTATAACGAAGGCCTAGGATTAACAAATTTAGAATCTGCTTTTATAGGAATTCCTCAAATTGTTCCAAAAATTGGAATTTTAAATATGTTTGAAGATGCAATAGAACCTGTAGTGCAACTTTGTCAACAAGACACACAATTTGAAGTGTGTCTTGTTGATGAATTTGTAAAAAAATTAAATTATTATTATCAACATAAAGTTGAACTTAAAAATGAACAAATAGAAAATCTTTCTTTGGATATTGTATTACCTAAATTAAAAGAAATCTTTATAGAATTATTAACAACAGATATGTAGAATTAATTTTTTGTTCTTGTGACATACGGTGCTTCATACGGAATATTTGCAATCATAAAATCAACTATACTTACTTTTTTAATTCCATAAAAGTAAAGATCTTTTGTCTTTGCATTATAGTATGAATCCCAATACGCAAAAGAATCATTTAATGATAAAACTTCATTCACATCTTCAATAGTTAAGTTCTTGTAATAATCTTGCATATCTTGTAACATTCCCATTGTTCCATATGAATCAGCAGGTGTTGTTCTTCTAGTTCCATGTTCTGGTCTTCCAATCGATGCACAAGTAAAACAAAAAAGACCTCCGCTTTTTAACATTGAATATATTTTTTGAAAAGATTGAGCATATTCTGAATCATGTTCAAAACATTCTGTGCTTATGATTGTGTCAAAAGTTTCATTTTGAAATGGCAAGTCTTTTGTTTTAGAAACAATAGTTACATTAGGTGCAAATACAACATCATTTCCTGTGTAGTCACAATCTTCAAAAAGAAAACGATTATTTCCATTGATATCACCGCTTCCTACATCTAATACTTTTTTATTTTTGAAAAGATTAGGAAAACGCGTCTTTACAAATTTAGTAAAGTGAATAGCTTCGTCGTGCATTTTATATCATTAAATGTTTAGGTCTTTAAATCTTTTTACTTAAAAATATCTCAAAATAAACAAACCAAGTAAAGTTCCTCCTATAATATCTTCTAATGTATGATAACCTAATAAGAAACTTCTAAATCCAAAATAAAACCATCCTGCTAAAAATAAAAGTTTGGTCCAATTGGATGGATATTTTTTATAAATCCATCCAAAGACAAAGGTAGCCATACTTGTATGTCCGGATGGAAATGACCATCTTATCTTTGAATGAAGATGTCCTGATAAAGGAAAAGTGGATGGTATTGGAACTTTGAACAAATTTTTTAACCAATAAGTAGAAATCATAGTAATGATTAATCCAGTAAATAACTGCATAAATAACTTACTGTTACTAATCATTTATTATATAATGTTAGAAAGTTTTATTGAAATAATTTTATAAAACTCTTGTGCAACATATATTTGCTGATGTATAACTATTTCCAGGTGGTGGAATAGTTGGAGATCCTCCTATAGTTACATTTGCTACATCACTTACCGCTGCTTGTAGTTGAAATGCATGACTTCCGTTTGGAACATTAACTAAAAATGTATTACTTACAGGATACTCTCCTGTATTATCCGAAGTCGAACATGATCTATAACTTCCATTTATTGGACTTCCATCCAAATACATTACAATAGCTGCTGTATGTAATGCATTATTAGTAGTATGTATCTGCACACTATATGATATTTGTAATATTACCGGATTTGTAAAGGTTCCTGTAAATACAGAACTATTAATCGTATGCTCAAAATTAGAATATAAAATATTATTTACATTAAATGTGACCGGTTGAAATACATTATTTGTTGTTAATGTTTGTGTTCCTGTTGAATAAGAATAAAAGTAGTTTGGGGAGGCCTGTGCTAACTCCTTAGTTGTTGAATTATAATAAATATAATGATCTGTTCCTGTTGGATTATAGTTCATATCTCCTATAAAACATCCGGTTGAAGTTCCTGTTTTAAAACATATACTTCCTACTCCATCAAATTTAACAATATTTGTTGTTACCGAATTTGTATAAATATTTGTTCCCGTAAATGAGTCACAAGAAATACCTCCTTTTACCGATAAAGGATAATTTGGAGAACTATCACCAATACCTAAATTACCTCCAGTAAAATAAGTATTATTTACGCTATTCGAAGCAACCTTAAAAATAGAAACCGGTCCAGTTGCTCCAGAACTATTTTTATAATATAAAGTATTATTGAGATTATATAATTCAATTCCATTTCCTGGAAGCAAATCTCCTATTTGAATAATAGGAGAAGAAAATCCTCCTACTGAAGAAATAAAACCATTATTATTAATTTGTAAAGTTCCAGTAGGACCTATAAAAACAGTTCCTGTGTTAACATAAATAGATCTCCAAGGATTATCTATATTTCCAAGAGTTAAATTTGTTGAAGTTGGAACAATATTTGAATTAAAAGCAATACCCGTATTACTTGATGAACTAAAATATATAGTTCCTGTATTTGATGTTCCAAAGGTTATAGCATCCGACACTCTCATATTTCCAATTAAATTTAATAAAGATCCATCAAATGTTAAATTTGATTCTGCATTTGCTGTTGTAGAATCTACAGATGTTAATATTCTATTATTTAATGTATTTGTTACAACAAAAGTAGGTCCTTGAGGACCTTGAGGTCCGGAGATTCCTTGCGCACCCGTGGGACCTACAATAGATGATAATCCCACTCCTACTTTTTGAGAAGTTGGGTTAGAAGTTTGTATAAATCTTAAGTTTGATAACATACTTATCTTACAAAAAGAAAATAAAATAATATTAGCAATTGCTAATATTATTTTAAATTATTAATTTTATTGAGGAACCGTTGATCACTTAGTAGTTATGGATAAAAACACCACTCAAGATTGTTTTTATGATTATTTAAATGATTTCCATCTTTATGTCTAACATTTAATGGATATCCATAATCGCCATATAATTGTTTTCCATCTATTGGATTAAATGCCATAGCAACTAGTTTATCTACTCTATAAGTTATTCCTTGAGAATTTTGTTCACTCGCAACTGAAAATGTGTAAAATAATTCCATTTCTTCCGAATCAGAAGACATGTAAGGTTTCTCAAGAAAATAGAGAAAATTTTCTCCATTCTTCTCTAACTTATAATAAATATTTCCATCTTCAAATATAAGATAATTTTTTAATTCAGGTAAAATCTTGTATTCATATTTACTTATGTGTCTTTCAAGATTTCTTTTGACAGCTTCTTTAAATATTTCTAATTCTTGATAACGGAATCGGTGACGGCCAGTTGTTTGTTCTTTGTAAATTACATTTTCAAGAAGAGGTTTTCGGTTTTTCTTATTCTCAGTATCATTACTTGTGAATTCAATAGTTACACTATTTTCATCAATTCCGAAAGCTTTTAAAATGAGAAGTGAAGCAGATTGTTGTTTACCAGCTAGAAAATATTTTCCTGACTTATCAAGTTTAAGTAGTTTACCTTCAAAGTTGATAGCATTTCCTAAATTGGAAATAAATCCTCCTTGAACAGCGACCCACAGCTCGTTAAGATTATCGGATGGACAAACAGAGTAATCTGTTGGGATAATGAGATGTTTGGCTTCGTTACAAGTTCTACATTCTCTAGTTAAGATATCATGAAAATTTTTCTTTTTTGTTTTTCCACAAGAGCAAATATAGTCAAGAGAGTATTTTTTGTTAGTGACAAGACTAATGTCTGTAACCATAGTGTATCCATGATCGTCAAAATAAGTTTGGATTTGATTTTGGAGAGACTTTGATCTTTCTAAAGATTTAGACATTTTAATAAAATAATATAATTATTTTATTAAATCAATTAATATTATTATCACTTAGAGAAGCAGTGTATACGTAACATTTTTAATGCTTTGTCTGCCACTCCTTTATGACCATTCTTTAATGCTCTCTTTCTTACACTTCTTAAAAGTCCACAACTTATAGATGCTCTTTTTCCTTTACAAAAAAAGTATTCATTTGAATTACTTAAAAAACAACTTCTAGGCCATTTATTTTGTTTCATTGCTTTATCTCTTGTCGCTCTGCTTCTATGAACTATTGTGTCTCTTGTTGGTCTACTGTTTTTTTTAGATTTCTTTGAACGTTTGGATTTCTTTGAACGTTTGGATTTCTTTGAACGCTTTGATTTCTTTGAACGCTTTGATTTCTTTGAACGTTTAGATTTCTTTGAACGCTTTGATTTTTTAATACGATAAGAACGTTTACTACGTTTTGATCTGTTTGGCATTTTTTAATTATTAATAGAGAAAAAAAAATGGAAATATTAACTGATTTTATAATGGATCTTTTTTTTTTAAATAAAAGAATAAAGAATGTCTGTGTTAGTAGAACAAAATAATTTACATCTTGTAGGAAATGTGGACGGGTTTTCGGGTTCCGGAGGAATTGTAGATCAATATGCTATAATGCCGTTTTTATCGGCGCTTGATATGTTGGAGGCATGTCATAAAGAGATTAATATACATATTTCGGGAAGAGATGCAAGTTGTAGTGTAGAATGTTTGGTGGATGCTCTTAAGGCTTGTAAGGCGCAAGTAAATATATATGTCCAAAACAGTGAAAAGTATGGAGGATATAATGGAGTGGATGGAAAGATGTTAGAGTTTTTATCAATGGAAGCAAGAGTAGTGTTTTCACAAATGGAATATAATCCACCGTTTGATCATGCGATTCCAGAAGTTAATATAGTAAGAGAAATGGATAGATATTATAGTTTTGGTGTTGAGAATGAGGAGGAAGAAGATTATGAAGATGAAGAATAAATTATGTAAAAGATTAAGTTAATTTTAATTCTTACAAAGAAACTTACGATTTCTTTGTAAGAATTAAAATTTTTATTGTATATTAACTGATTTTTTGTAAAGTATTTAAAAAAAATAAAATGAGTTTGGAAATAGACTATTCTAAAATGTCTGAATATGATCTTATGAAAAAAGGAGATTTTAACTTATGTAAAAAATTAATAGGAGGAACTTGGTGGTATTCAGAGTTTGCTATTATAAATAATCATATTGACTTTTTAAAAAGTATAAATTTTAAATATGGATTAGATGGAAATAATTTATGTTTATTAGCATTGCAATTTGGTAATTTTGAATGTTTTAAATATCTTTACGAACAAGGTATTAAATTCGATAAAGAAGATTTCTATTATGCAGTTTCAAATATAGATTGTCTTAAATATGTTCTTAAAAATGTTGTTCATGATCATGACAAGGATACTTTATTTAACTCAGAATTTATTTCTGATATGGTTGTATTAGAGAATAATATTGAATGTATCCGCTATTTGGATGAAAGCGGATACCTTTTTGATTATAGAATATTATTAACTACTATAGAACATAATAGAATAGACTTGTTTAGATTTTTTAGTCAAGTTGGATATCTTTTTGAAGAAAAAGAAGTTAAATTAATTATTGCAAAAGGATATAAAGACTTTTTAGAAGTTGTAATAAATACTGGATATATATTATATGATGATGAAATAGAAGATATTTTTATACAAGATAATGTTGACTTATTAAAATTTATATATGATAAAGGAATTTCTCTTAATACGGACATTTATGAATTAGAAGATCCTACAGGTATTACACTTGAAAAAATAGTTGAATATTGTATAAACTATAAAAGTAGCAAGTGTTTTACTTTTTTAATAGAAAAAAATTTTAATTTTTATGAAATAATATATGATTCAATTGTTGAAAGTGGACATTTAGATTTTATAAAGCTATTAATTAATAATGATAACTATAAAGATATAGGTTATTGTATTAATAGATCTATTGAATGTAACAACTTTGATTGTATGAAATATCTTCATCAAAGTGGATATTTGTTCTATAGTAATTCTTATCGTATATGTTCTAGAAATGGATTTTTACGTTGTTTAATGTATATATGCGATAATACTCATATATCAAGAGAACAATTAGATGATATTGGAAAAGACCTAATTTCTCTTTCAGAAGATAAAATAGAAATAGATTGGTATGATTTAGAACTTAGAAAATTTCTATTTTTATTAATAGAAATATTTTCATATAGATTTTTAGAAAGTCCTTTAGGAAAACTCATTCTTGATAAACAAGAAGAAATAGAAATATATCAAGAATATACAACTAAGTTATGTTTAGATAATATTTGTAAAGATGTTATCAATAATATTATATATAATTATTATTAAATTATAAGATTAATTTTAGTTTTTGGGATTTTGGTCCGGTTAAACTAAAATTAATAAAAAAATTATTCTTTTTCATCATCTGAAGGATCAAATTGAACCAATTTGTCTTTGTCTTCTTCTAAAGAGTCAAAGTGAACTAATTCTAATTCTTCATCTTCTACATATTCTTTATAATCTTCTAAATAGTCATCTTCTTCATCATCAGAATCTAAATTATTGACTTTATTTTTTTCTGCATATTCAAAAGTATATTCGTTATAAGGTGATGTTAAATTCTTTGCTAGTTTTGTAATGTAAGATACTGAAAATTTAGTCTCTTCATGCGCATCTTTTATCGTATGAAAATATTTTACAAATTCTTTTTGTTCTCCATTGTTTTTAATCTTAAATAAATTGACAGGTGTAGTATAACCGCATAATCCGCTTTCAATTGCATGTCTACAATTTTCTGGTTTTGTCATCCATTCTAAATTTTCTATACGGTTATTACTTTTCTTTCCATCTTTATGATTTACTTCTAAAGTTGAATAATCTTGAAGATTTGTTTTTCCTTCGATTGGATGAAATAAGAAACAAAGGATTCTATGAACTTTATTAAATTCTCCATTAATACTAAAGGATCTATATTTGTCTTTTGCTTTATAACCATATGTAAATAAGTTAGGAGAAACTTTTATCATACCGTTTTTAAAAAATGTAAGACCCTTATATTCTTTTCCATTTGTTGGAATCTTATCTTGAGCAAGTTTAAAATATAGTTTTTTATTTCTTTTAACAGTAACAAGCTGTTTATGTTGTTGATAAAGAGGATAGTTATCTGTTAATAATTGTTGACATGATTTATGACTAGACCAAACAAATATATTATTTAAAGAAAATTTTTCTGTTCCATCTATTGTTTTTAAATAGAAGGATTTAATTTTAAGATATTCTTTGTATTTGATATCAAATGCATTTACAATAATATTCTTTACATTATGTGTTTTATTTGCAATTTTAACATATCCTTTAACTTGAATAAGTTCTTTTTTTAAATTATTTAAAATTTTTCCATTTGAAGAAGCCCATCCTAAATCAAACTTTTTATATATAATTCCATCTTTTTCAAAATCAAGATTTGAGTTATTATCAGTTTGATGTAATGCTTTTGTTTTACATGTCTTACAATCACTTCCACCTTCCGACAAATGCTTTAATGTTCTGTTTTTAAATATAGTGTCACAAAGACATTTATATTCAAATTCATCTCTAACCGTTTTAATTTTTGATAGATCCGTTATAAGAGTTGCCGAACGTTTTTTCATAATATCTATAAGTCTCTCATGAAGCTTTTCTATTCTTGTTTTTTCTTCATTATCATTAGATTTTTCTATCTTATTTTGAATATGTTTAATTTTACTATACCATTCTAAGTTTTCTAAAGAATTGTTATACACATTTCCATCTTTATGTCTAATGATAACATTTTCGTAATCATTATATTTTAAATTTTCATCATAAGGACAAAAACATAATACGATTAACTTATCTAATCTATGATTTGTATCTTTAATTCTTATACAGCTTGCACCTCCACTTTCAATTGTCTTTGGATAAGTGTAATTAACATTTTTTAAATAAGGTTTCCTGATAACAGTTCCATTTTTATAAAAAATATAATCTTTAAACTCAGAAAGTTCTTTAGATTCAACATCTTTTAGATCGTTCATATTTACTATCGTATACTTTTCTTGATGAATTTGGGCATTATTTTCAATAAATTTGATGTTATCTAAATGAATTATATCATCTTCAAAATAAGAAATTAATTTTTTCTTAATATTTATTTCATATTGTTTAGGATAGAATACTTTAAAAAGTAAGTCGCTTAATGAATAAACTTTTCTAGAAGCTTTAAATTCATTATTAGGAGTTGGTAAAGGAATTCCTTTTTTACTAATAATTTGACCTATTTCAGATACCCAATATATATTTTGAAATTTTTTCCACTTTACATTAGTTGCATCAACATATTCATTTATTTTTTCATCATGATACCATTTATTTATAACTCCGCTTTTAATGCAACATTTTGGAATAACTTCAAGATTTGTTAATTCATCTTTATTACATTTAATATTAAAAAGAGATCTTTCTCTTTTTTGCCCACAAGAACACATATATGTAAAATCATCGGTTTCTTTAGTAACATCTTGAATATTGGAAACAAGTGTATAATTTCTATCAGAAATAAACTTTAATATTTGATTTCTTGAGTGTTCAAGTTTTAAAGAAACTTTATTAGATAATTGAGACATCTTTTGTTATGATTTATATAAATCATAACTAATAATAAAAAATCAGTTAATATTATGATTAATCTTATAATTCTTACAATAATATGATTGACAATTATAAGATTTTATTATGTATAAGATTTTAAATTTAAAACAATTTATATATTTGTGTATATAAAATTAGGCTTTCCTATTTAATTATCTATTTGAATAGGGAAGCCTAATTTTAGAATTATTACTACTAGTATATAAATATTAACTATAAAAAATTTATATGTAATACAACATATAAATTTTTTATATATTTTTTTATGGTTTCTATTTTGATTAACCAAAATATTCGAACTATATTGCGATTTAACTCGTTATAAGATAGGAAAGCCTAAAGCCGTATGATACTAATTTATGCTTAAAACATATCTTAGTATTATCACTTTTTTTTCAAAAAGTGTCGGAGCACATCTTAGGCCTATCATTGATAGACCGACTGCCATCTGCTCTCTGAACTGCATCCGTAGTTAATAATAACTTATTAACTGTAGGACTTGGCTGCTGATTATCCATTTTGAAGTCTTGGTGACCTTCTCATCTTTGACGTTGTTACCTTACCCTAGGTCATTACCCCGGCCGCATCTCTCTTTAGAGAAATACTTGGTAGTCAAAGCTTTAGGAGATTCCAGCAATTTGACAATCTTGCCGAACTTAAAAGATATAAGTCTTTTAAGTCGACTAGTAGGTTATATTCTACCTTTCCTTTGTAGATGAGAGTTTACACTGTTTACCTAGATAAGCACATCTCATAGCTTATCTAGCAGCCTACTGTTGGTGGCACTATGTTATGATTAAACTCGACCACCGGAGACTCTAACGATATTGTGATTAACACCAACCACAATTGTTTCGTATTGTTGAGGAACTGGAGCACCTGCATTTGGTGCCAAACCTGCGCTAGCTGCCACAGCGTCTGCTGAAGCGCCGAATTGGAAGCTAACATTTGTTAATTTACCATAATTTGTTGAACCCATTGGGTTTGTGTTAATTAAATCTAATGTATAAGATAATAAGTGATAACCTGTTTCACGTGGAAT
>Ga0214923_10005084_pt1 | contig 15474 bp, 8 predicted proteins | sample LL1510_MetaG_FD_177993 | JGI IMG/M metagenome (GOLD analysis project Ga0214923, IMG submission 177993) | Freshwater microbial communities from Lake Lanier, Atlanta, Georgia, United States - LL-1510 | ecosystem: Environmental > Aquatic > Freshwater > Lake | place: USA: Georgia | collected 2015-10-15
GATGGTGTAAGATATACATTAGACCCATCATAAATTCCACGAACACATGGAAAATGAAAAGTGGATACCACACTGAAAAAATCATCTTCTTTAATAGAAAATATTTCTAATTTTCTAGACAATCCAGATGATGTAATATGAGCTTTACATGTAAATACAAGTGAATAACTATCTGTTGTATTTGTTGATATGCATATTTTAAAAGTATTATTATTAAGCATATCTGGATATTGTTCTTCCCATTTTGTAATTTCTTCAAGCGAATATTTATGAACAAATTCAGCACGTCTTTGTGCTTTTAATTGTTCATATAGTGGTTTAAACTTATTTATTATTTCAGGTTCATTAATATGACTATATATGTGATTTATTTTATTAGATATATTACCATCTAGACTAATATGTTCCTCAATATGTTTTTTTGATACAAATAAGTAATTTAAAGGTGTTAGTATTAACTCTGTATCTATATATTTTTCTTTAATTGTATCATATATTATTTTAATTGTATCAACAAATTTAGTATAACCTTCTTTAGTTGTTATATCTACATTTTTTATTATCATATCAACATCTGAATCAGAATAATGATTTTTAAGAAAATCTTTAAATAATTCATCATCTGTTTTAGGGATTTTGATACAACCTGTAGTACCTGTTGCACTTATAGCACTTGTAGTACCTGTTGCACTTATAGCACTTGTAGTACCTGTAGTACCTGTTGCACTTGTAGCACTTGTAGCACTTGTAGCACTTGTAGCACTTGTAACATCTATAGAATCAATTATATCAAAAGGTCCTGTAAAAACTCTAGGCATGCCAACAAAAGTAGTAGTTGTGGGCTGACTATGAATAATATGTATATTTTCTGGTCCGCATGCTGCAATTATACTACCTGTAATACAAATATCATTTTCTTTAAAATCAAGTCCTGAAAAAATATTATTATTAGGATTACCTGTTAGAAACATAAGTATTCTTTTTATAAATGTAGGTAAATTACATACACCTCCAGTATGTGTAAAGCGATCATTAACACTATGAAATGTGTCTGGACCATATTCTAAATCATGAATTAATAATGGCATATAAGGATTATCTTTTGGATCAGCATGGTCAAATGTGAAATATGGTAATTTAGAAGCTATATCAACAGAGAAAATAAATCTATCTGTAATTTTTATTTTATTTCCTTGAATACATTCTTCTAGGTAAAATGTAATCCATGCATATGATAATAAATATTTAAGTGTTTTATTCTCTTGAATAAAGAGTGATAATAAAGTTAAAATATAATTATTATTAAGAACTAAATATGCATGTTTTTTACTTGCAATTAAATGCATAAATAATAATTCCTGATTATTTTTTGATAAAGAGTTAAATAATTCATTTATTTTATCAAATGTTAAATTAGATGTTTTAATTTTAAATGGAATATTTTTAGATGCATGTTCAGTATAATGTTTCTTATTTTTTATAGTATCATTATCAAAAGGGTTTTTTCCTGTATTATGTGTAAATCCTACATAATTCTCAATTGCAGAAAGTTTTATTTTACGTTTATCTAAAAAGCGTCTATTAATAAATGCATTTGTAAAATTAATAGGTATGCCTTTAGTCCAATATGTAGATTCTGATAATTTTGCAATAAGATCTTTTAAACTACTTACATTATAATTAAAATTTTGATTTAATTTTATTATATTTATTAAATCAGTTAATTGATATTTATAATATTGATTAATATATGGCATTATGTGAAAATAATTAATAGTAAAAATTGGTAATACAATATTTTTTGATTCTAATGAATATTTAAAAATATTACATAATTGTAATTTTGCATCAGATAATATAATTATATTAGTAAAGTGATATGGATTTTTAAGCATTCTTATTGGTGCTTTAATAATTAATAAATGTGAATAGACTTCTAATAATAAGTCATAACTAATAGATTGAAGAAAAAATTCATAAGGAATTTTATAATCATCTTTTATACATAATATATATATACAACTAAAATATTCTTTTATATTTTTATTATCTAATGTCGCAATACCCTCATTCATTGGCATTTGTTTTATAGGGCTGCTTATAAAAGGATTTTCAACATATTGTGTATCACTATCCATTTCAATTTGAAATTGTAATATAATATCTAAATATAATAATTAATAAAATTATCAATTTTTATATTTAGTTTCAATAAATTACTTTAGAATATTTAGTATCAACTATTTTTATATATTCATTTGTAACCATTGAGTCAAATACTTTTATAATACATGGTTCAATTATATCATTATCAATATCTGATAATATTTTAATCTTTTTAATTTCTGCAATTATCTCTGATTTTTCCATTGGTTGTTGATGTCTTTTTAATATGGAATTTATAATAGATTGTATTATAACTGAAAGTTCATATTTAAATTCTTGGCTTGGTTTATATTGTATATAAGTAGAATTATCATCTGGTATTGAAATATGCCCATATAATATATTAGTCATTGTTGGATTTTCTCCAATTTTTAATATATTAGTATCTTCTTCTTTATCTAATAAACCCGCAATTACTAATGGCTCTATTAATTTTTCCATAGCATGTAAAGAATAATTTTTAAATATCTTTTCTATTGTTTTCTTATCAGGTGTTTCTCCATCTGATATTTTCTTATCAGGTGATTCTCCATCTGATATAATATTAGTACAATCAACATGAGTTGTCATTTGTGAAAATTATTTAATTATAATAATTACTTGTAATTATTATAATTATCAATTTTTTTATATACCTAAGCTAGTAGTACTTGAACTACTTGAACTACTAGAACTTTCTGTAGCAAAATATCTGTGATTATCTGTTATTCTGTGTTGATCTTTTTTAAATCTTCTTATTTGTCCAGGTACTGATACCTCATCACTATCACCGCTATGAGAATTAGCTGAGCTATCGTGTCTCTCTAATAATTTTAATAATCTATCTTGTTCATGTTTAGATTTAATTGTTCGTTTATATGCACCGCCTGCAAACTCAGACAGACGGGGTGTATCCGATAGCTTTTCAATTGATAATAGTTTATTATGTCTATACAAATTAAATTTTGGTTCATTGTTAGATGGTGTTGCGGTTAAATTATTAATATGAAAAATATCATTTGTGTGTGTTTTAACTGGTGCTGGTGGATATTCGGGTGGATTACCACCTTGCATATTAAGTCTTAAGCTATTTTTATATTGAAGATATTTGTTTTTATATTTTAAATATTTATCATAATATGACATTATATATTAATAAAATAGAAATTAAATTTAATTAAAATATTAATTTTTAATTAAATTAATTAATAAAATCTAATAATATTTATAATGACAAGTGTAGAATATGATACAAAATGCGCTCCAAGTAAAAAATATACAGATGGATCATGTTTTACTATTGATATATTAAAAAAAATAGCAATTAACTATAATAAAAAAAATAAAAATAAAATTAATTTAAATCTTACAAAAGAAAAATTAGTAAAAGAATTAGAATCAAGGTTATCAGATAAATGTTCTGACCAAGTATGTTGGATAAGATTAGACATTGTTAGAGAACTACAAAATCAAGATATAATAAATAATACATTTAGACCAGATGGTCCCTCAGGGCAATATGAATGGCTGACAACAACGCATATTAATGATGTTATTACTCAATATCATTCTGTTTATAAAGATTTTTTATTTTTAGGTGCAGTTCCAGTAGATTTTGATGAATTACCTATATTAGGTATTTATAATTTAAATTTTGATACATTAAAATCCAAAGGTAAAACACAAATTGGATTAATAATAAATTTAGATGAACACTGGAAAGATGGGTCGCACTGGGTTGCATTATATTTTAATATTATAAAAAATCAAATTTATTATTTTGATTCTGTTGGCACTGCACCCCCATTAAGAATACGTAAATTTATTAATAAAATTACTAAATATTTATATTCTAAAAAATATAATATGAATTTACCAATAAATGATGTGTTATCAGATTTAAAAAAAATAAATACATCTAAAATAAATAAAAATACTAAAACACATCTTAATAATATATTAAATGGGCAGTTTGATATTAAATATAATCATATTCAACACCAATTTGAAAATTCGGAATGTGGTATGTATTCAATGAATTTTATTTTAAATTTAGTTAAAGGTAATAGTTTTGATAATGTAACTACTAATATTAAACAAGATGAAGAAATGAATGGATTACGTAAAGAGTTCTTTAGAAATGTTAATTAATCTTTTCTATCAAAAATGTTAATTAATCTTTTCTATCAAAAATGTTAATGAATGTGGAAGATTGTGAAAATTATATGGCATACCATATGAATCTTTAAAAACAATTTCTAAATTATTTAAATTGAAGGGTTTTTCAAATTTAAATTGACTTACTGCAGTCCCATTAAAATATAAAATACCAAATGGTATATCTTCTGATAAATTATTTAAATATAAATAAACTTTATTATCAATTCTTAAATCCCAACATTTATCAGATATTTGAATATTTTTATTTTCTATATTTACTAAGAATCCTAAATTTTCTTTTGATAACATTGTATTTATAATTATAATAGTATCTTCTGTATTAGATGATTCAAAAATAGTTTTTTGTTCAACATTTATACTAATTGATAATGTTTCATTAATTTGTTTTATTTTTTGATTTAATATTGTTATAAGTTCATCAATAGTATATTTACCAGTTGATAAAGTAATTGAATGTTCTTGTCCATTTAATTTAAATGAAAATATATTATTTTTATTTTCTTCAATATTAAATCTCGGCAAAGGAATAGAATAAGTCATTAGTTTTATACCAATAATATTTTTAATTAATTCTAATGGCCATGTATATGTTGATTTATTTTCAGTATTTGATACTTCAAATTGAATATATTCAGATTTAAATAAATAATCATACTTTGCAATTAATTCATTTATACTAGTTTCCTTTGTAGTTAATTGCACTTCTTTTAATTTCAAAGTTGAATTTAGTGTATCAATCTTTTCATTTTTAATTGTTAAATCTGCAAATTCAGTTGCTATTTGATTTTTAATTTGTGTCAGTTTTTCTGATTCATTCGAATTAATATTATTTTGTAATTTATTTACTAATTCTATAAGTTCAGTATTTTGTGTTTCTAAATTAATTATTTTATCTTGATATTCTTGTATTTTTTGTGCAATATTATTTTTATCTGGTACATTAATATTAAGCGTTTTTAAACTACTTTTTAATTCTGCCATGTTATTATTCATAGGTGGTTGTTGTTGTGGTTGATAATTATTTATTGGCGGTTGTTGTTGTGGTGGTTGATAATTGTTTTGCTGTTGTTGAGGTGGTTGATAATTATTTTGCTGTTGTTGAGGTGGTTGATAATTATTTTGCGGTTGTTGTTGTTGTGGAGGTTGATAATTATTTTGCGGTTGTTGAGGAGGTTGATAATTGTTTTGCGGTTGTTGAGATGGTTGATAATTGTTTTGTGGTTGTTGAGGTTGTTGAGGTTGTTGAGGTGGTTGATAATTATTTTGTGATTGTTGAAAATCTGATTTTGTAAAATCAATATTAGTCTGTGTTTTAGGCACATTAATATTATTTCTCTCTGATTGTATTTTTTTTAATCTATCTTCAAAATTACTATTATCTTCAAATATTTCAGTTTCTACTAATGGTTTATCTATATTATCTAAACTATATAAATTATCATTAGATTCATTAAGTAGTCCTGAAAAATCTTGATTAAAATGCATAGAATTCATATTTTTAAAATCAGGCGCACCAGAATGTGTTTGCGGTATAATATTAGTTTTTGTTTGTGGCATAATATTAGTTAGAGATTCTTCTTGCTTTATACTTGTCTTTTTTGATTTTAAAAAATCTGGAGTAGTTGGTCTTTGTTGTTTTAAACTAAGTTCATGATCTCTAGATTGTTGCACAACTTGCATACGTGTTTTAATATCATCTATGTTTTTATCACTACTATAATTATTAAATACATTTTGTGTAGTCCCTGTTTTAACTGGTTCTGTTATCATGGATAAATTATCACTCATTGGTTTAAATGCATCATCAAAACTATTAGTATTAGCATTTAAATTAAAATTTAATCCTGGATTAGTATTTATTAATGTTGGTTCTTTTACAGATTGATTAGTTTTTGTTGATTCTGGTCTATCCATTAATTTGTTTCCTTTATTTGGATTAGATGTGAAATCACGTTGAAATTTTAAATCAGTTGGTGATTTTAAATAATTTGTATGCTTATTAATATCATTTATTGTTTGTTCTAATGATATTTTTTTAAATTGTGTATGAATTGATTGAATATTTGATTGATTTATTTTAGAGATATCTAAATTTTTATAAACCAGTTTCATATTTTTAATTAGTATATCTATTATTTCTTGTTTGCTTTCACGCGGTAGATTTTGCAGTATTTGATTTTGTAATATTACTTTATTTAATTCTGAAATAGTATCTTTTGCAAAAAATATATTTTGAATTTGTGTTTGTTCTGAAACTCCATTTGGTTCAACTCCACCACGGGTGTTAAATGACATTATTGAATAAAATAGGTTTTATTTTTAAACTTTTTTTAAATTAATTAATGCGTTTATTAGTTAAAGATTAAATTAATTTATTGTTAAAATAATTTAATCTGAATCATAATCATTTTGATTATTATCTTTTTTATCATCTAGTATAGGTGTTCCTGTTTTATTAAGAATTTTATCCCATGGAGGATTATATATATCTGTTTGTGAATATTGGTCTTGATTTAAAATACCATGGATTATTAATGACATTTTAGCTGCATTCTGTTCGCCTTCTTTTTTAGATGATCCTACACCATAACTAATACATCTTTGTTCAAGGGGATCATTAGGTTGAACATTTTGTTTTTCAACACCCATTATATATTTTCTTTTATGTGGTGGTCCTTCAATATAAATTGTAATATAATGTGGGAATGTCCATTTATTTTGATGATGAATTCTTAATAATTGATCTTTATAATTATTATCACAATATAATTTTTCAGAGTAATCAACTAATGTTTCTAATAAATTTACTATTAAATATAAACATGGTTCAAAACCATTTGATAAAAATAATGCAGCTATAAAAGATTCAAATACATCTTCATGAATTTTTTCTAAATTACGTCCATTCATTAATTCTATCTGTTTGCTAATAATAAAGAATTTATTTAATCCTATTTCTTTTGCCATCTGTGAAAGTGTATTTTTATCTTCTAATTTTGTTTGTAATCTTGTCATAAATCCTTCTTCTTGTTTAGGATATCTATGAAATAAATACATTGATACAACCACTTTTAAAACTCTATCACCTAAATATTCTAATCTTTCATATGATTTATCAAATAATTCTAGTAAATTAGAAGGATTATTTAATTCATTCTTGGCCATATTTAAAATATGTGATGGGTAAATATCTTTTACACAATATGATTTATGTGTAAATGCTTGTATGAAATATTCAATATGATTTATTTTATTAATACTAACATTACATTTTGCTAAAATTTCTATAATATCTGCTTCAGTTATTAATTTATTATTAATATTATATGGGATATGAATTGTTTCATCCTCACCATTTTGATTTTTAATAATAAAACCATCATTAATATAATTAGTTTTAGTGTCCATTTCTATATATATTAAAATAAGTATTTCTATAAATAAAAAATCAATTTTTCTATTATTCATTTGTAGGCACCGGTAGTATATTCTCAACAATATCCTTATATGTCATTAAACGTGCTTTGCAACAATATCGTCTAAGATTTGCATCAAGTACTAATTTACTTAATTGTGTATCTTTTTCTTCTACTGATAATTTAGGATTATTACAAATTAATATTTTATTTTTTTCATATTCAATTACTTTTTGACCTAAAAAATAACCACAGGTTGGACAAGTTAAATAAAGCATATTGTATTATTAAATTATAATATATTATATTTTTTTAATTCAATTTTTTAAATAAATTATTAGACTTTACGAATTCCACAAACAAGTCCTGTTAAATCTCTATCTATAACAAAATTATCTCTTAATGTAATGATTTGTAAATTATCTTTAAAAGCTTCTAAATCAGTAATAACTTTATTAGTTCCATAATAAGAGTGTTCTAATATTTTTGTTGTTGAATCAAACTCTAATAAATTATGTCCCATAGATACACATTGGAAGCCTTCCACACATATGTAATGTCCAGTTTCCAAGACAATATTATATAACCATTTTATTTGTGTGGGTATCATAAAACTATACTGATTATTAGATTCATTTGTTAATTCAATTGGGAATACCCATTTTTTTTTAGAATCATCATATATAGGATGCCATGGTGTGATAACTAATCCACCAATATGACACATATCTACTATGTTTTTTACTCGCATTCTAATTATATATTTAATTTTAACACTGTTTATTCCATCATAATATAATTCTTCAGTTCCATCTAATGTTTCAACTTTTGCTTCTGTTCCATCTGCTAATAATATTCTAGAACCATCTGCAAAACATGAACCACTTAGATAATCCCCCATATTTGGTGTAGTTCTAGTTGGACTTGACGCCCTTGGATTCATTGTATATGATCTATTTGGTGTAGTTCTAGTCGGACTTGAAGCTCTTGTATTCATTATTTGTGCTGATGGCACTGGTGGTGGTATCTTACAAAATTTGTCAAATCCATCAGCAATTAAATTTTTAAATTCTGGACAGCCATAATATTGCACACCCTTATCTTTAAAATTATGACATTTGCGATTCATATGTGCGCTATATAATGATAATAAATAATGTTTTCCCCACTTTTTCCAATAAGAATTATTTATTGCTAAAAATATTTGTCCTTCATCTTTATCAAGAGAATATAAATCTTTGTATAATTCTATAAACATGTTATAAGATTCAATAGGTTTTTCTTCTACCTTAAATCTATTAATAATTTTTATAATATATGATTTTAAATGTTCATATAATGATAATCGTAATTTATCTTGACTATCTACAGATTTACATATACTATTTAATATTTGACATACATGATATCTAGTTAATTCATATAATGTAGCCGGATCAATATCTTCTTCTAAAGTTATAGCTACACCAGTGTCATCAACTAACTCTATCTTAAATTGATTATTGTCACTTAATAGTGAATTAGCAATACAGCAAATACTAACAGGTCCTACCATTGATGCATCTGGCATAAAATGATAACGTCCATTATTAGTGAAATTACATAGTGTAGATAATAATCTTGAATCATTTTCATTAGACAAACCGAGTGCATGTAATGAAATTTTTTTATATTTTTCATTTTTATAAAGATTTTGAAAACAATATTCAATTCCACCCGGTGGATGAATATTTGCTTCTCCATCACTTAATAAGTAAATTTCATCTGGTAGTTCTAATTCTAATATTTTAGCATCATCATCTAAATTATATGCTACATTTAAAGCAGCCCATATATTAGTGGAACCATATGGATATACCTCTGCAAGTTTATCTTTAATTGTTTGTTTATTATCAACAGTTAGTTTGTATGTTAGTAGGCGCTTAGCAGTGGTATTAAATGTAATAATAGTAAGTGTATCATTTTCAGTCAACATTTCTATTATTAAATATATACAATGTTTAATCAAATCAAATCGTGAAAACCCATCACACTCGTGATCTTGAACGGTGCATGGAGTATTCATTGATCCTGAAATATCAATACATAATGTAATATTTCTAATTTGTCTTGTATTTTTACCAGATTGGTTAATAATTAGTTTATATAGTTTGTTATCAAAAGAGCTGTGGATAATATGTTCCATGTTTTTAATAATAAATCAATAATTATATTATATAATTAAAAATCAATTTTTAATCTATATATATATAATGACTACTATAGCACCTATAAAAACAACTGCGCAAAATACAACTAATAAATCAGATAGAGAATTAGGTAATAAATTTGATATAAAACAATTTAATAAAAAGTTTGATGAAAATGATAAAATAATAGAAGAAGAAAGACAATTTATAAAAAGTGATGATAATAATAAATATGATGAAATAATAGGAAATAAACTACCTCATGAAAAATCGATTGAAGATATTATTATAAGTATTAAAGATATGTTTTATAAAATTATGGAATTATTATTAAATAGACAACATCCACTTGAATATATTTTTTCAACCCCTGATAGACATTTTGCATTTGCATTATTATTAATAATAATAGGTGGATTGCTACTGTTATTTAGTAATATATTAAATTAAACGAGAATCCATATTATATTTATATAATAAAGTTTAATTTAATATTTTTTATCTTATTAACTAATAATGGAAAATATAAACACATTAAATGATTTAATAACACACAAAATTAATAAAACAGTTGCTAAATTTATAGATATATCGTTTGAAGGAAAAATACATTCTGTTGTTAGGGAGTTTTTTCCAAAATTAAATAATGAAGATATAAAAATTTTACAAGTATTAACAACATTTATTGTAGATTTAATATCATTTAAATATCATTTTGATAAAACAAATCAAGATTATAAAAATCAATGGACGCAAAATAATAATAGAGATATTAAAGGTGTTATTTTATTATTATTACCTTTTATAGATGATAAAGAAAATGGATATTTATTAAAATCATTACAAGATTTAAATCATTTATTATATAATACAGAAACAGAAACAGATTTTAATAAAAGTAATTCTATATCATCATCTATATTAGAATTATCACGAGATGATGAAGAAGTTAAAAATAAATTTAAATATGGTAATATGGCAATTGGATTATTAAAAAAATCTGAAAAAAAAACAAATATTTTAAATTTATATAATAATAATGAAAAATTAATTCATACAATAATTTATAATAATTTTTCAGGATTATTACAAACTCTTGATATAATGAATGGTAAATTATATATTAATTGGATTAATATAAATCCATTAAATTTACCTAATTATAAAGCTAGTCAGTTATTTAAACAAACAAAGAGAGCTCTAAGAATTTTTCGTAATAAAATTTTAATTATAGAAAACGCAAAGATACCAGATGCTGATGAAAGAATAGAAGAAGAATTAAAAATACTAAAAGAATTAGAAAATAATAATTTAACAGATTATTCTGGTTTATGGTTTGGAGATATATATAATGTATTTAGAAATAAATATTATGAAGATGCTAAAAAAATTAAATGGTTATTATTTCCATATGAAATAAGACTTCCTGGGAAAATAAATGATCCAACACCTCCACAAAAAATAACAACATATTTGATTCAGGGTTTAAATAAAATGTTAGATATTAATAAAATAATTAATAATAAATATAATAGTTATGAAGATATACCTGAAACAGATAAAGATTATTTTATTAATAAATTAAATAATCTTATTGAAAATTTATTATTTGATAAAAGTATTATAGGTAATATAAAAATAGATATTGAAATATTAAAATATACATTATTATATTTATTTTCTAATGAAAAAACAATAAATATAAATACAGATCATTATAAAAAATTTAAATTAGAAAAAATTAATCGCGAATTTAAAACTGATGATTTTAATTCTGAAAATACTAAACAAATAGAAGGTATTACATTAACTGATATTATAAATGCTTTAAAATATATTAAACAAAATTGTGCAAATGTATTATGGAATTATTTAAAAAAAAATGTTGAACAATTAGAATTATCAGCATATGGTAAATTTTTAATTTTAATTGATAATAAATTAAATAAAACTATTTCAGAAACTTATTATTATTGGAAATCATTAGGTGCTACTACTAAATATAGACAAGATAGTTTAAATTTAAAAAATATTTATAATATAGCAAAATCATTAAGTCGTCATGATATAATTGATTGGTTGCCATTAAGTAATAATTATATATCTCTTTCTCCAGATGATAAATATAGATTTTTATGTAGAATTAATGATGTATTTGATTATGATTCATGGATAAATATAAATAAAAATATAAAACGACAATATTTTGATGAAAATTTATCTAAAAAAGATATTGATACTAAAACAAAAGATATGTTAGATGCTTTTAAAGCAAATTATATATATATTACATTTGAAGAATTAGTATGTTCAGGAATATTAAATAAATTTACTCCTAATTTACATATAACAGATAAAACTAAATTATCGCAAGATACTGTAAGTAGGCAAAAAGAATTAAAAAAATTAATGAAACAATTATTTGATAAAAATAAAGAAGATTGGGAAAAATCATATTATTATTTAACTAATAAACAATTTGAACATTTATCTAAAATGAAAATTGATAAAACAAATGCAAGTTCAACTGATAAATATAAAGAAATGCATTATTTTGATGTTATTTCAGATAAACATGAATGGCCTACATATTATGCAATGGATTGGATATCACAAATTAGTTTTTTTCAACATTATATTTTTCATCAAATTATGTATGTAACTGGTTCAACAGGGCAAGGTAAATCAACACAAGTGCCTAAATTATTGTTATATGCACTAAAGTGTATTGATTATAAATATAATGGTAAGGTAATATGCACTCAGCCACGACAGACACCTACAACTGGTAATGCAACCAGGATTGCAGAAGAATTAGGAGTTCCTATCGAAGAAACTTCTAATTTATCAAATATAAAAATTAAAACTGATAATTATTATGTGCAATATAAACATAAATATAATAATCATATTATGAAATATACAAATTACAATACATTAAAAATAGTAACTGATGGGACACTTTATAATGAAATGATTAATTCTCCAACACTTAAAGTCACAAATAATGATAAAATTAAAAACACAAATCTATATGATATTATTATTGTAGATGAAGCTCATGAGCATGATACAAATATGGATATTATAATAGCATTAGGTAAGCAAGGATGTTATATAAATAATCAAGTAAGGTTAATTATAGTTTCTGCAACAATGGATGATGATGAACCTATTTATCGTAGATATTTTAATAAAAATAAAGATAGTTTTTTATTTCCCATTAAAAATAACAAAACCTTAGCATTTTCTAATAAACAATATACGGTTGAATATATGGATAGAAGATATCATATATCACCACCCGGAGCTACAACTCAATATAAAATAGAAGAATATTATTTAGATGCAGAATTAACTGTTAAAAATTTAAATAATACAATTGATTGGAAACAAACAGCTTTAAAAGCACAAGAAGAAGGTTATAAAAAAATAATTGAAATATGTAATAAATCAATAACAGGTGGAATATTATTTTTTGCAATAGGTGAGGGTGAAATTGAGAATGCAGTTAAATATTTAAATAATATATTACCAACTGGTAATATTGCTTTACCATATTATTCTAAATTAAATGAAACTTATAAAAATATAATATCTAAAATTGATATTAAAATTTCAACTATAAGAAATAAACGGACTAATATAGCAGAAGAATGGAAAGAAACATTTATTGAAGATATTACCGTTCCTACAGGTATTTATAAAAGAGCAATTATTGTTGCTACAAATGTTGCGGAAGCATCTGTTACAATACCTGATTTAGTTTATGTAGTAGATAATGGCTTTGCAAAAGTAAATACATATAATCCATTGTTAAGCACCTCAGAATTAGTAGTTGAACCCATATCTGAATCAAGTCGTATTCAAAGACGAGGCCGCGTTGGTCGTATAGGTGATGGTATTATATATTATATGTATGCTAAAAATGCAAGAAAAAATATTAAACCACAATATAAAATTACACAAGAAAATATAGAATTAACAATGCTTAAATTATTAGGTATGAAATCAGCAGAATCAATATTAACACCGTATTCAATGTGTTACGATAAATTAATTATTTCAGATAAAATAAATCAATTTACGTCTGATGATATGATACAGCCTGATGAATATAAAGATTATTATACAATAAAATCTGGATTATATAAAATATTTCAAGAAAATTATTTATCTAAAAAGTTAAAAGACCCAAAAAGCGTATCTCTTGAATTTACAATATTTAGTGATGGGCAAATATTTGATAATATTTTAGATAAAAATGGAGTTTTTTATTTAATTCATCCATTTGAAAAAAATATTAAAAGAAATATATTAAATCAAATTATTAAAATACATAATAATAAACTTACAAAAAATCAAATTCCACATATACAATTTCAAAAAATTATAAAAAATTTATATTATAAAAATTTAATAATTGATCCTGAATATAGATTATATAATAATAAATATGAAGTTAATACAGATATACAATTTGTAAAAACAGAATTAGGAGATTATGTAAGTAAAATAACAGAAGAATTAGACATAACAGTAAATGGCGCGCTAACATTATTGGCTGCTTGTGGTATGAAATGTTTTAAAGAAGTTTATAATATTATCAAATGCATTGAAGTTATTGAATCATTAGATAATCTTAAAAAGAAAGGCATTGCTTGGCAACAATTTAAAGAAATATATGGAAATATTAAATCTGATTTATTATTTATTTATGAACTTGTAAATAAATTAAAAAAAGAATTTTTATATTTATATTTATTTAAAATTGATAATACAAAACATGATGTCTTAGACCAACATTATGATAATACTATTAAAAAATTTATGGAATTATCTGATAAATTTATTATTCCTCCAAGTGATTATGATGTATTATTATGGAATAAATTATCACAATTAAAACGCGCAGGATTATTAAGTATAGAGAAGAAAGATGTATTAAAAACAGATAATTCTACACTTAATATTATTTTATCAAATATAGATAAATACAAAGATAAAATAAAATTTTGGTGTGATATAAACTATTTAAATTATGAAGTAATTATACAAATATTAGAAAAATTAGGAACATTATATTTACAAACTGATTTTTCTAATGATGATATATTAAAATGGGCTAATAAATTAAATTCTAATTTTATAAAACATTTAACAAATTATACTTTAGATGAACGTATTATTAGATCATTTTTATATGGTAATCATGATCAATTTACATTTAAATTTGATATAGTTTCAACAACTGCATTATATACAATTATTAATAGTAGTAAGGTAATTGCACGTATTGAACAAAATAATAAAAAAGAACAAATAATATTAACAAATATTTATAGTTCTATTATATTTTATTATAAATATAAAAATAATGATTTACCAAACGATACAAATGTTCCGATTATAGATATATCATTTATTAGTGAAATAAAACCAGAATGGCTAACACCAAGTTCTATATTATTATTTAATCCTGCTAATATATTTGATATTACTAGTATGGATGCATTAATAAAATTAAATCCAGGAGCTACAAA
>Ga0214923_10005085_pt1 | contig 15473 bp, 16 predicted proteins | sample LL1510_MetaG_FD_177993 | JGI IMG/M metagenome (GOLD analysis project Ga0214923, IMG submission 177993) | Freshwater microbial communities from Lake Lanier, Atlanta, Georgia, United States - LL-1510 | ecosystem: Environmental > Aquatic > Freshwater > Lake | place: USA: Georgia | collected...
GCCGCGCTACCTTCGCGACCGCCGATGACACGTATTTCGCTCGCGAGATGATGACCCCAACGGGCCCAGGAACGTTCGCTGACTTCTTACATATTCGCGTGATGGATGCCTGGGTGCACGAGCAAGATATTCGCCGTGCGCTCAGTAAGCCCGGCAATCAGGGTGGTGCCGCGGCGCAACACAGCCTGTCGCGCTTCGTGCGTTCACTGCCGATGGTGGTCGGCAAGCGCGCCAAGGCCCCTGACGGTTCGATCGTCACGGTGCGCGTGGTGGGGGCAGTACAAGCCGAGTTTCATGTGGCGACCGACGCGGGTCGCGCAAAGTTGGTCGACACCGCATCGCAACAGCAGTGTGTCATCAGCATCGATAGCGAGGCATATTTCGCCCTGTGTTGCGGTCGTCAATTCTGGAAGCCCGGCGACCCTCGGGTGTCGATCAGCGGCGATACCGACCTCGCGGGTCGTGTGCTGTCGAACTTCAACGTGATGATCTGACCGCGCCGTTGTGAGGGCCACGTGAAGCAACCGCGCGACGCTGCAGAAGTTGCGGCATTGCTCGAACACTGGTCGCTCGTCGATGACGAAGCGGGTAGGCGTGCAGCTGCGCGTCGTGCCGCTGCAGTTTCAGCGGGCGGCTCTGGGTTGGTGCGCGACTACGAGTTTCACAAGAAGCCCAACGACTGGATTCACCTCGATTGGCTGCGCCCGATTCGGTTCGTGTACCGCAACCTGCCGTTCGGTCTGCGAATGGCACTCAAGAAACGGCTGGCACGGTAGTTGTCGAGTTTCGTCTTTGCTACCGACGCACGCACGGCATCAGCTGGCGCGTTGGTCGCGACTGCCAATTCACTGCGTGGGCTGGGCTTCGGCAAGCGTCACTGGCATCTGGCACTCAACGGTTCACCATCATCGTTCGGCCGACGCATCGTGCTGGGCGACGACCCAGCCGCCGAGTGGGTGGTGTTCGTTGCCGCCGGTGACCGCATCACGCGCGATGCCCTGCACTTCGCCGCAGAGGCAGCACCCGACGTTGATGTGCTGTACGGCGACACTCGACATGATGTCAAGCGCGAAGATCGCCTGCCCTCGTATCAGCGTCGGCCGTCGTTCTCACCTGAGCGACTGCGGTCGCACAACTACATCGGCGAAACCCTCGTGGTTCGTCGTCAACTCGTCAATGAAGCCGGCGGACTTGCAGCCCTCACCGCCACCGGCGCCCACGATCGCAACCTGCGACTCTGTGAACGTGCCAAGCGCATTGAGCGAGTCGCCGAAATCTTCAACGTGACACCGAGTGCAAATTTTCTGCCGGCTGCCAACCCCGAAGCTGTGACTCAACATCTGTCACGCGTCGGTATCGCAGCCGACGTTGAGTTCGACCCACAAACACCGTGTGTTCGTGTGCGCAGGCGACTTTCGCGACAGCCCTTGGTGTCGGTCATTATTCCCACACGCGGCAGCAGCGCCGAGCTGCGCGGTCAAACGGTGCCTCTCGTGGTCAACACGGTGCAGACCTTGCTCGAAAAGTCGACCTACCAGAACCTCGAGTTCATTGTCGTTGCCGACACCCCGACGCCACCTGAAGTGCGCGCCAAACTTGCGCGACTGGGTGGCGACCGCATGATGATCGTCGATTACGACCAGGCCTTCAACTTTGCGGTGAAAAACAACATCGGCGTCGCGCACTCAAGCGGCGAGTTCGTGCTGCTGCTCAACGATGACACCGAGATCATTTCACCCGACGCTCTCGAGACGATGTTGGCATTCTTCGCAGACCCGACCGTCGGCATCGTCGGGCCGATTCTGCATTTCGAAGATGGCACCATCCAGAGTGCCGGCCACATTTTCAGCCCCGACCCCACCGACATGTACCGACTGCAACCCGCCGACACGCGTGGTGCACACAACTACGTTCGCGTGCAGCGTGAGGCATCAAGCGTGATTGCTGCCTGTCTGCTGACGTCACGCAAGGTCTTCGAGGAAGTCGGCGGCCTCAGCACGCAGTTTCCCGGCAACTGGAACGACATCGACTTTGCCCTCAAAGTGCAGCAGGCCGGCTATCGCGTCATTTTCACTCCGCACGCCAAGTTCTTTCACTTCGAATCAAAGACGCGCGTCGCTTTGCGCATCGAAGCCGAAGTCGCCAAACTCGGCCACCGATGGGGCGACATTCTCGACGATGATCCTTACTTCAACCCACGACTGCAGCGATACATCAACTTGTGGCGCTCAGATTTTCACACCGACCGCAGCTACGAAGAAGCCATGGGCTAATCGGCCTGTGGGCCGACCGCACACTTGGGCCGCGCCCGGCTCAGCCCTCGGCCTGTGGGCCGACCGCGCCGATCGCTTCGAAGTAGTCGAGGTGTGCACGAACCACCCGATACACGTCGACATCGTCGAGCACCTCAACCTCGCGGCGTTCGGCCTCGGCCAGCAGCCACGCGGTGAGGGTGTCTTCGTCGACCACCACATCGTCGTCAATGTCTTGCCGACGATCGATCACGTCGGCGGGTTGCAGCCCCTTCTCATGCAGCCACCGCAGGTGAGCCCGCAATAACTCACGCAGGTCGTCGAAGGTGAGGCGAGCCTGTGACTCAGCGGCGAGACGACTTGCTACGAACTGCACGGCGTCTTCAAGTTCATAGACCGCACGCGGGGCGACGGCATCAAGCCGCCGCGCTTCTCGCCCGACGGCAACCGCCGCAATCGCGAACACCAACGCCGCCGAAGCAGCGAAGAACGCGACGGTAACGAGGCTCAGAGAGTGGGCCTCAGATGTTCGGGGCTCAGATGCCGATGCGCTGCGCGAGTTGCTCGCGATGGTACGCCGGGTCACCGAAGAGCAACTCACTCGACTTCGCACGCTTGAAGTACAGATGCGCAGGATGTTCCCACGTGAAGCCAATGCCGCCGTGAATCTGAATGTTCTCTGCTGCCGCGTGGAAGTACGCCTCTGAGCAGTACGCCTTCGACAGCGATGCCACCGACGCAAGCTCATCGTTCATCTCACTCGCGCACCACATGCCGTAATACGCTGCCGACTTGGCTGACTCAACCTCAAGCAACATGTCGGCGCACTTGTGCTTGATGGCTTGGAATGAACCGATCGGACGACCGAACTGCACGCGCACCTTGGCGTATTCGACCGCCATGTCGAGCACCTTCTGTGCGCCACCAACCTGCTCGGCAGCAAGACCAACGGCGGCGAGATCGAAGACCTTCGACAACACTTCCCAACCTTTGCCTTCGGTGCCGATCAGCTCGGCCTCAACACCTTTGAACTCGAGCTTGGCTTGCTTGCGCGTCTGGTCCATCGTCGACAACGCGGTGCGGGTGAGACCCTTGGCGTTGCCATCAACAGCAAAGAGCGACACACCTTTCGCCGTGCGTGCAGCAACGATGATCAGCGACGCAGTGTGGCCATCGATCACGAACATCTTCGTGCCGTCGAGCGTGAACTTTGAACCCGAACCTTTGGCGGCCATCGTGACACCGGCTTCATCCCACTTGCCCGACGGTTCGGTGCACGCGAGCGTTGCGATGGTTTCACCGGCAGCGATGCCTGGCAGATACTTCTTCTTCGCGGCCTCGTCGCCACTCTGCAACAACGCATTGGCAGCAAGCACCACGGTCGAGAAGTACGGTGCACACAACAACGCGCGACCCATCTCTTCGAGTACGACGCCGAGCTCGACGTAGGTGAAACCCATTCCGCCGAATTCCTCTGGAATGTGCAGACCCATCAGACCCATCTGCGAACCCATCTGATCCCACACCGCCTTGTCGAAGCCCGCTTCGGTCTCCATCTGGGTGCGAACGGCCGTCTCTGGCGACTTCGAGTCGAGGAAGGCGCGCACGGTCTTGCGGAGTTCTTCTTGTTCGTCGGTAAAGGCAAAGTTCATGCCCCTCATACTGTCGGACGACGGGCAAGTTTCGCCAATCGGACGCAGGCGTCTTTTTCGCCGAAATCGGCCCGCGCGACGGCTGCGAGACGACGGCTGCGAGACTCGGAGTATGGCGACCTTGCACTGGCAGAACCCCGATGTGGAAGTGCACAAACTGGTGGTCGGCCCGGTCGAGAACAACGTGTTCGTCGTGCGTTGCCGCCTGACCGGCGAGGCGGTGCTCATCGACGCGGCAAACGAACACGAACGGCTACTCGAGTTGTGCACCGCCCTTGGTGTGCGCCGAGTGCTCGAGACGCATGGTCATTGGGATCACATTCAGGCAGTGCCCGCCATGCGTGAGGCCGGTTACGAAGTTGGCGTCACCGCACTCGATGCGCCACGACTGGCTGATGTCGGCTACGACGTGCTGCTTGACGACAAAGAAGTCATCGAAGTGGGCCGCGTGCGACTGCATGCCCTGCACACCCCGGGCCACACCGCAGGCTCGATCTGTTTTCAGGTTGCAGAAACACCACTGCTGTTTTCAGGAGACACGCTGTTTCCGGGTGGGCCCGGCGCCACGAAGTTCGAAGGCGGCGACTTTGACACCATCATTCGTTCAATTGGCGACACACTCTTCGCGCTACCTGACACCACGCTGGTGTTGCCCGGTCACGGCAATGACACCGCGATCGGCGCCGAGCGACCCCATCTCGATGAGTGGATCGCCCGCGGTTGGTGACGGCCACGCTGCGACCGGCGCACCGCAACCTGCGACCCGTGTGGCGTGCGTCAATCGGGCACTCAATTTCCCCTATCGGCGTAGGAGAAATTGCCCCGCGCGAATAGCGTTGCCGACGTGAACGCCGCCGCCGCGAACCAGCGCGAGCTTCTTCGTGTTGAAGACCTGCACGCCAAAGCACTCGAAGGCGAGCACGGCATTTTGCGCGGCTTTTCTCTCACCGTGCGCGAGGGTGAAGTGCACGCGATCATGGGGCCAAACGGCTCGGGCAAATCGACGCTCGCCAGCACGCTCTTGGCGGCAGATGCCTATGAGGTCACCAGCGGCAAGGTGTTCTACAAGGGCGAAGACATTTCCACATGGTCGACCACCGAGCGCGCGAAGCACGGCATGTTTCTCGGGTTTCAGTATCCGCAGGAAATTGCGGGTGTATCGGTGCTGCAGTTTCTGCGGCAGGCGCTGTCGGCGCGCAAGGGCATCGACCTTTCGATACTCGAGCTGCGTCTCTCAGCGATGGACTGGATGAAGCGCCTCGGCATGGACTCTTCATTCATCGATCGCCACCTCAACACCGGCTTTTCGGGTGGCGAGCGCAAGCGCAACGAAATCATGCAGATGGCGATTCTCGAACCTGAACTCGCAATCTTGGATGAAACCGACTCGGGTCTCGACATCGATGCGCTGCGCATCGTCGCCAAAGGAATTCAAGAGGTTCGGCGTGACCGCCCCAGCCTCGGCATCGTGCTCATCACGCACTATCAACGACTGCTCGACGAACTGCGCCCCGACTTCGTGCACGTGCTGATCGACGGCCGCATCGTGGCAACGGGCGGAATGGAAATTGCAGCCACGCTCGAGAAGTCGGGCTACGAGTCGTTTCGCAGTTGATCATGTCGCTCGACGTTGCTGCCCTGCGCAAAGAGTTTCCGATGTTGCAGCGCCAGGTAGGCGGCAAGCCGATTCACTACCTCGACAGCGCCAACTCTGCCCACAAGCCGAATCGTGTCATAGATGCGATGAGCCAGTTCATGCGCGAGGGCTACGCGCCGATTGGGCGCAGTTCTTACACGTTGGCGTCCGATGCGTCGAACGCCTACGAAGCCGCGCGCGCAAAGGTGGCACGGTTCATCAACGCCCCGTCACCGCGTGAGGTGGTGTTCACGAAGAATGCGACCGAGTCACTCAACCTCGCCGCACAGTCGTGGGGTCGCGCCAACCTCAACGAGGGTGACGTCGCCGTGCTCACCCACATGGAGCACCACGCCAACATCGTGCCGTGGCAGATGTTGGCTGCCGAGAAGGGTCTCGAGATTCGCTGGGTTCCGCTCACCGCCGACTTTCAACTCGACCTCACCTCGCTTGATTCACTCTTGCGCGGTGCAAAGGTGTTTGCTTTCACATCGATGTCGAATGTGCTCGGCACCATCAACCCGGTGCACGAGTTGTGCGACGCCGCGCATCGCGCCGGCGCCATTGCGATCGTCGACGGCTGTCAGTCGGTGCCACACATGACGACCGATGTGCAGGCGTGGGGCGCCGACATGCTCGCGTTCAGCAGTCACAAGATGTGCGGGCCAACCGGTGTCGGAATCTTCTGGGCACGCGAGTCGTTGCTCGACGCAATGCCGCCGTTTCTCGGTGGCGGGGGCATGATCAGCGAAGTGCGGCTCGACGGCTTCACGTGTGCCGAGCTGCCCGCCAAGTTCGAAGCGGGAACTCCCCCAATCGTTGAGGTAATCGGTCTCGGTGCAGCGGTCGACTTCTTGTCTGAGATCGGCATGAACGAAGTGCGCCGTCACGAAATCGAACTCACCAACTACGCCTATCGTGCGCTGAAAGATCGCTACGGCGACGACATCACCATCCACGGTGCGACGAACCCCGAGTTGCGCGGTGCGACGTTCTCATTCGCGTTTCGCGGTGTGCACCCACATGATGTGAGCCAGGTGCTCGATCAGCACAATGTGTATGTGCGCGCCGGTCATCACTGCGCCAAGCCGCTGATGCGGCTCATTGGCGCGAACGCGACGGCACGGGCGAGCATGTATCTCTATTCCAACGAGAACGACGTTGACGCCCTGGTCGAAGCCCTCGACGACGTGAGCAGTATTTTCTAGGTGGCGAACTGATGATGGCGACGACGAGCGAGCAGCGGGCGGCGATGACGAGTGGGCCACGACGATGAGCAACCTCGAAGACCTATACCGCGAGGTGATTCTCGATCATTACCGCACGCCGCGAAACAAGGGCGAACTGCCGCCGCCTGCCGTATGCACCGAGGGCTCGAACCCCCTCTGCGGCGATGAGATCAAGATTTTTCTCGATGTTCGCGACGGCATCGTGCACGACGTGCGCTTTAGCGGCCACGGTTGCTCAATCAGCCAAGCGTCGGCATCGATGATGACGACGGCAGTCAAAGGAAAGCCGGTTGACGCCGTTCGCGCCGTTGCCAAACGATTCAAGCAAATGATGACCATCGAGGAAGACGACGGCTCAACCCCCGCCGACGTCAAACTCGGCGATATCGAGGCGCTGCAAGGCGTGGTGAAATACCCCGTGCGCATCAAGTGCGCCGTGCTTGGTTGGAACACCCTGCTCGAGGGGCTCGCCACCGCCGGGGCGTAACGTGCGACGACTCACGCTCGCGCTTCTCTGCGGGGCGATTGCGCTCGGCGCCATCGGTGCTTGCAGCGCTCAGCGTGCAACAGCCCCAGGCGCGCAAGACGACACAACACTCGTCGTTGCTTCAGCCGAGTCGTCCACGTCGGCCGACTTAAGCGCTCTCACGTTGTCGCCCATTGCAGAGCTCGAACAACCCGTCGATGCCGCCTATCGAACGGGTGACGATGCGGTCTATTTCGTATCGCGCACCGGCACCATTCATCGATATGTCAACGGCGATGCGGGCGGCGATACGGGCGGCGATGCGTTCGGCAATCCGGTGCTCGACATCAGCGATCTCACTGAGGGCGATGGAGAACGCGGGCTCTTGGGTCTCGCCTTCTCACCAGATGGATCCGTGGCTTATGTCAACTACACCAGTCGCTCGGGCGACACGGTGGTCGCATCGCTCAACGTCGCTGCCAACGGCACCTTCGACCGCGGGTCGCTGCGCACCATCATCACCATCGAACAGCCGTTCCGCAACCACAACGCTGGTGATCTCGTCGTCGAACCCAACGGCACGCTGCTGGTGCCGATGGGTGACGGTGGTTCGGCCGATGATCCGCTGCGTGTGTCACTTGACGAGTCTTCGCTCTTGGGCAAGGTTCTGCGGGTAGATGCCACGACTGGTGCAACGACCATCATCGCCAAGGGCTTGCGCAACCCCTGGCGCGTCGATTTGTTCAATGACCGACTCTGGCTCGCCGATGTCGGCCAAAACAAGTGGGAGGAAGTGAGCGTGCTTGACAGCGTCTCATCACGCACGATGACCAACCTCGCCGACTTCGGTTGGAGCGCCTACGAAGCAAACGAACGATTCAACGACGACCAGTCGAGCCCATCGCACACCCACCCGGTGCTCGCATATGAACACGGCGAGAACGGCTGTTCAATCAGCGGCGGTGCGGTCGCCGTCAGCGGCTCGTTGCGAGGTCGGTATGTGTTCGCCGACTATTGCAGCGGGCGCATATGGTCGACACCTGCTGACATCACCTCGACAGCATCGTCGAACTCGACGTTCGCCTCACTCGCCACGCTGCACTTCGACGCCGTCGATTCCCCATCTGCCATCGTGCGGGCCCACAACGACCTCTACGTGCTCTCGCTCAGCGGCACCATCTGGCGCATCAATGGCTAAAAGTCTGGCCACTTACGCGTCGGTGCTCACACCTTCGTGTGAGCAGAACATGCCGTACAAACCAATACCTGATGATTGTTTCATCCGCCGACTTGAGCGATACTTCTACCAAGGGCAGCGCATATGGATCTCCGATGATCGACGATTTCGGTATACCTGGGATTCGCTACATGGCGAAGTTGAGGTCTACTCACGAAGAGGACGCCATCTCGGCGTGCTTGATTGCAACGGAACGACAATCGGCAGCGCAGTGAAAGGAAGGCGGATCGATGTTTGAGCTGACCTTTGTCGACGCTGTGCTGGCGGGTCGCGCGACGGCTGAAGACGTCGACGATTGGATCGAACGGTGGCACACGACCGACACTGGCGACACTGAGCTTCACGAGTTTCTCGGTCTCAATGAAGATGAGATGGGGCTGTGGGTCAGTGCGAATGCAACACTCGAACAAATCATCGCGCGTCGCGAGACACGTGGCTGAGCAGGTGGAACATCCAGATGGTTGAGCACGCACCGAAGTCGTGTGTGCGATGCGGGCGAGAAATCACGTGGCGGACGAAATGGGCGAAGAACTGGCAGAGCATCAAGTTCTGCTCTGACGCCTGCCGCAAGAAGAAGGTGCAGCCAGTCGATACCGCGCTCGAAGTGGCCATTCTCGAGCTGCTCGCGGGTCGAGCGCGCGAAGCTTCAATCTGCCCGTCAGAGGCGGCTCGTCACGTTGGCGGTGAGACCTGGCGAGCGCTGATGGAGCCTGCGCGAATGGCGGCACGGCGTCTCGTCGAACGCGGAGAAGTGCAGATTACGCAGGCTGGTCGGGTGGTTGATCCGAGCCGCGCGAAGGGGCCGATTCGCGTTCGTCGATCACGACGTTGAGTCGCGCACGAACATCAACGCTCGACGCTGCGACCAGCACTTCCCATTCTCCACCAGCCATGTGCCAGGCACGGCGGGCAGGGTTCCACCGGCGAAACGCAGTCCACGGCACCTCGACCACCATGTCACCCGACGTGCTCGGCGACAGTTCGCGCTTGGCCCACCCCGCCAATCGCGGCGGGTTCGTGTCGCCCGCTTTACGCACATAACACTGCACTACGACGGTGACGGGTCGTGCCGAAACGCAACTCACGGGAACGGTCACTGAGCATCGTGGCCACGACGCATCAACAGCGACCCGTGGAGCACCCCACACGCTCTCGCCATAACTCAGACCGTGGCCAAATGCGATCAGCGGTTCGATACCGGCGCGCGCCTGGCCGCGCCAGCCGTACCATTCTCCTTCGGTGTATCGCTGCACACCGTTGACTGGTGCGTAGTCACGCATCGCGGGCGAGTCTGACAACTGCCGCGGGTACACCACGGGCAGTCGCCCGCCAGGGTCGCGCTCACCGCTCAGCACGTCGGCGATGGCGCGACCCATTTCCATTCCGCCGAAGAAACCGATCAACACGGCGTCGACATCGTTCAGCCACGGCATCGCAACGGGTGCGCCGGCGTTGACCACCACGATCGTGCGGCGCGCAACCGCAGCCACCCGCGCGACGAGTTCGTCTTGGCGGCCGGGCAAAGCGATCGAGTCTCGATCGTGACCCTCGGTCTCCCACTCGTCATTCGTTCCGACAACCACGATTGCTGCATCGCAGTCGGCCGCAAGCGAGACGGCACGATCAAACTCGTGCGGGTCTTCTGGTGCGCGAATGCCGATGCGCAGCGCGCTGAAGCCTGCTCGCGTGCGCATGCGCGCGACGAAACGCACGGGCTCACCACGCTTCATGGGGATGCCGTGCAGTTGCTCTTCGCTGCCGAAACCGAAATACTCGCGCCCGCGCGGCAAGAGACCTTGCGGGTCGTCGACGATCGTCTCGCCCTGCACGCTCAATGAACCCATGCCAGTGATTACGAGCGACACGTCGTGCACGCCATCGACCTGCGGAACAAAGTCGCCCGTCACCACGACGGTGAAATCAAACGGGTCAACCCCGGGCGGTGCTGCGCCGAAATAGGTGAGTGCCGATTGGCTCGTGATGTCGACTCGTCGCGGTGCGCCTTGCACTTCGTCGCGGTCGTAGTACTCGACCTGCCATCCGGTTTCGCCGTCGGGTGTGCGCAGTGTGTCGTCGTCGACAATCGGCGCAAGTTTGTCGATTGAGACGCCCCGGCGATAACGAATTGCATCAGCTCCGTATCGCTCGGTGAGCCCGTCGAGCAACGACACCGACTCGATGGTCTGCAGGCTCGATGATCCACCACCCTGCGTGCGTGTGACGCGAGCATTCGGGCCGACGACGGCAATCGTCTGCACACTGCCGACTTCGAGTGGCAGCGCCGAGTGCTCGTTGCGCACGAGCACTGCCCCAGCCGATGCCGCATGACGCACCACTGCACGCTCGTTGGGGTCGTCAACGGTCTGCTCGACCGATGATACGGGGCGTTCGTCGGCGCGCGTGCGCTCGATGAGCCGCAGCAAGGTTTCGACTCGTTCGTCGACGCGGGCTTCACTGACACGACCTTCTTGCACAGCCGCCAGCAAGTGGCGGCCATAGATGGTGGCGGGTCCGGGCATTGGCACGTCGAGCCCAGCCTCGATCGAGCCTGCGGTGTCGTGGGCGCCGAACCAGTCGGACACAACGAAGCCGTCAAAGCCCCAGTCGTCTCGCAAGGCGTGGCGTAGAAGCTCGACGTTGTTGGCCGCATGTGCACCGTTGAGCTTGTTGTAGCTGCTCATGACTCCCCACGCATCGGCGTCGATGACCGTGGCCTCAAACGGTCGCAGATAACACTCACGCAAGGTTGTGTCGTCAATCTGCGCATCGACCGTCATGCGTTCGACTTCGGTGTCGTTGCCGGCGAAGTGCTTCACCGTGACCGCCACATCGTTCGACTGCACTCCGCGCACGATTGCAGCCGCGAGTTGTGCCGACAATTCGGGGTCTTCACTCAGGCATTCGAAGGTTCGCCCGCCGATCGGCGTGCGATGCAGGTTCACCGTCGGTGCAAGCACCACGTGCACCGATTTACGCCGCGCCTCACGCCCGAGTACGACGCCGAGTTCTTGGGCGAGATTGAGGTCCCACGATGCGCCAATCACGATCGAGGTGGGAATACTGAGGCCAGGTGTGCGGTGAGACCCGAGCGACTCGCCGCGCACACCATTGGGGCCATCAGACATCTTGAGTGCGGGGATTCCGAGTCGGGCGATTGCATGCGTGCGCCATGTTGAAGCGCCGCCGAGCAGGCGACACTTTTCTTCGAGACTGAGCGCAGCCAAGCGCAGTGCGATTCTCGACTCGTTCAGGGTCGTTCGTGCACGAGGATGGTGTTTGGTCACGTGAGCGACGATAGACGAATCTGCATCCGTAGAATTTGGTTATGTCGGCGACGTCTCTCGACACCGGTTCGACACCGGTGGTTGCCTCGCCATGGCACGAGGTGTTGGCCAAGGCACCAAAGGCGCTGCTGCACGATCACCTCGACGGAGGTCTGCGACCCCAATCGGTGATCGAACTCGCCAACGAGTTCGGCTACAAGAAGTTGCCGACGACTGATGTTGTCGACTTGAAGAAATGGTTTCATCGTGGGGCAAAGCGCAACGACTTGGTGCTGTATCTCGAAACATTCGCCCACACCGTCGGGGTGATGCAACACCGCGACGCCATTGAGCGAGTCGCCTTCGAGTGCGCACAAGATCTTGCTAACGACAACGTGGTGTATGCCGAGGTGCGGTTCGCCCCCGAGCTGCACACCGAGTCTGGGCTCACGCTTGACGAAGTGGTGCGCGCAGTGCTGGCCGGTTTTCGACGTGGCTCGGCCGGAACTGATCTCACCATCTACGCAATTCTCTCAGCGATGCGCACTGCTGCTCGCAGCCACGAGATTGCTGAACTCGCCGTCAAGTTTCGCGATGAAGGTGTGGTGGGGTTCGACATCGCCGGAGCCGAGGCGGGTTACCCGCCAACACGGCACCTTGACGCATTTCAATTCATTCAGCGCTCAAACTTTCACACCACGATTCACGCCGGTGAAGCGTTCGGGTTGCCTTCAATCTGGGAAGCGTTGCAGTTCTGCGGAGCCGAACGGCTCGGCCACGGCGTGCGCATCGTCGACGACATCACCGGCGAACCCGGGCACGAAGTGCTCGGGCGTCTGGCTGAGTTTGTGCGCGACCGACGTATTCCCCTTGAGCTCTGCCCCACCTCGAATGTGAATACGGGAGTCTGTGCGTCGATTGCCGATCACCCCATCGGCATGTTGCGCCGCCTGCGCTTTCGCGTCACGCTGAACACCGATAATCGGCTGATGAGCAACACGTCGATGACCCGCGAGTTCACCCAGTGTGCCGACGCCTTCGGCTGGACTCTCGACGACTTTCAGTGGATCACGGTGAACTCAGTAAAGAGCGCTTTTGCCCACTTTGACGAACGACTCAGAATCATCAATGAAGTCGTGAAGCCGCGATATACGGCGTTGCGCACGAACGCATAGCCCTCAATGGGGGGCGGCACTATCAAAGGCATCTCGCCGCATTAGGTGATACGTACATAGATCAAGGTGTGGTGTCAGGCCAAGCTTCTTCCATGCGGCAATGACGGCAGTATTACCAATCTGAGTGGAGATGTACAGATCGCGAATATCGGTCTCGTGGGCGAGATGCGCACGCGCACTCTGCATCAGCGTGCTGTAAACACCTCCACGTTGGGCGTCGGGGCGCACAGCATTGAGCGCGACCTCGGCAAGTGCGTGTGGCTCATCGACGATCAGCAGGACGAAACCCAACGCTTGACCCGTCGTATGATCACGGGCTATGAGCGCGACAGATTGCGAGTCTTGCATCAAACCCGCAGCCCACTGTTGGTATGCGCTCAAGGTAACGCCCGATGAAAGTCGTGAGTTCATCGAGTAGTGGTTCTTATACTCCTGAAATGACTTCGTCAGTATCTCGTCGATCTCTCTCCACGCGCCACCATGCTCGATTGACAATCCGCTCCGTTCTTGGTTGTCATTCTCGGAGTTTGCTAGCGCCCAGTGGTAATAGCAGAGAGTGTCTGCATGCAAACTCTCAAAGGCGCGGAGCGCCCGCAACTCCTGAAAGAGACTGTCTCTAGTCGACTCTGCGCGCAGGATTATCAACGCACTCGAAGACTCGCGTACTAATGCGATGACTGCATCATCAGAGTGCGACTGCCCAACCGGAACCAGAAGCCTTGCGACGCTGAAACCAAACCGGCGCGACTCGGTCTCGGAGTGTTGAAGAGTCAATACGCCACCTGCAGCGAAATCCTGAATCACATGTGCAAGCCTATGAATCTGGCGATAGTGCCGAGCGGTTCGTACACTAATTGATGTGTCAATCGCTGTGTCGGTGGTCGTCCCGACATTCCGCTCCCCGGCTACTCTCCCCCTACTTGTCGAGCGAATCATCAAGTGTGGTTGGTTCACCCATCAATCGGAGCTCGTCATCGTTGACGACGGCAACGATGACGACACCTGGCTGGTGATTCTCGGGCTCGCCGAGCGCAACACTCAAGTGCGTGGCCTGCGGCTGGGACGCAACTTTGGGCAACATGCTGCGCTACTCGCTGGTGTTCGAGAGGCACGAAATCGAATCATCGTCACGCTCGATGACGACCTCCAGAATCCCCCCGAAGAAGTGCCGAAGATGCTCGCTGCACTGACCAATGAGTTTGACGTGGTGTATGGCTTGCCTGCACGCCGACGCCAATCGCCGTGGCGCAACTTCGCCTCGATGGGTTCAAAGCGGTTCATGCGTCATGCCCTCGGCTTTCTGCATGCCACCGATATCTCGGCATTCCGTGTGTTTCGCACGAGACTGCGTCAGTCGTTTGACGGCGATCTTGGCCCTGGAGTATCACTGGATGCCTTGTTGAACTGGTCGACGACCCGCTTCACCTCGGTTGAAGTCGAGCACGAGGAACGCCAGCAGGGTCGTTCGAACTACGGATTCGGGAAGCTCGTGCGCTTCATGCTCGACACTGCGACCGGCTATAGCACGGTGCCTCTCAAGTTTGCGACCGGCCTAGGTCTGCTGACAATTGCCTTGAGCATCGGGGTTCTCATCTATGTGACTGTTCGCCCGCTCATGACTGGCGAGTCTGTTCCGGGGTTTCCATTTCTCGCATCAACCATTGCAATCTTTTCTGGCACGCAGTTGCTCGTATTGGGAATTCTTGGTCAGTACATCGGCCGCATGCACTTTCGTGTGATGGCCAAACCCACCTACACCATTTCCGAGAGCACGAGCCGCCTCCCGGAATGAGTAGCACCGAGATTCGATTCAATCGTCCCGACATCTCGGAGTCTGACCGCGCATTCCTTGCCGAGGCCATCGCCGGTGGCCACAGCTCCGGCAATGGAGTCTTTACGCGGAGGACCGAGGCGGCACTTCAACAGTCGCTCGGCACAACGCGAGCTCTGCTCACAACTTCGTGCACCCACGCGCTTGAGATGTCGGCCCTGCTCTGCAACCTCTCCCCGGGCGATGAAGTCATCGTGCCCTCGTACACCTTCGTTTCGACTGCGAGCGCCTTCGCTTTGTTCGGTGCGAAGCCAGTCTTTGTCGACTCGCGAAGAGACACTCTGAACATTGACGCCAGCCTCATAGAGCGCGCAGTGACACCACGAACTAAGGCGATTTGCGTCGTTCACTACGGCGGCGTCGCATGCGAGATGGAGGCGATTGCCGAGATTGCTCGCCGACACAACCTCGTACTGATTGAAGACAACGCCCACGGACTGTTCGCGAGATACAAGGGCAAATTTCTCGGCACCTTCAGCACGATGGCAACCCAGAGCTTCCACGAAACCAAGAACATCACCTGCGGTGAGGGCGGTGCGCTGCTCATCAACGACGAGAGCCTCGTTGAACGCGCAGAGATTCTGCGCGAAAAGGGCACGAACCGAAGCAAGTTCTTGCGAGGTCAAGTCGACAAATACACCTGGGTCGATATCGGCTCAAGCTGGGTCGTGAGTGATCTGCTCGCAGCGATTCTCTGGGGTCAGCTTCAGCGAGCCGACCAAATCAACCAAC
>Ga0214923_10005086_pt1 | contig 15473 bp, 8 predicted proteins | sample LL1510_MetaG_FD_177993 | JGI IMG/M metagenome (GOLD analysis project Ga0214923, IMG submission 177993) | Freshwater microbial communities from Lake Lanier, Atlanta, Georgia, United States - LL-1510 | ecosystem: Environmental > Aquatic > Freshwater > Lake | place: USA: Georgia | collected 2015-10-15
AGAAATCGTCAAAAAGAAGTGATTTTGTTGCAACTATTCACTGGTATACTTAAGAAATACTAAGGAAAACCAAACATGCCATACTGGGTTACTGATACATCTTTTAAACCGTTTGTTGATATAGCAGATTACTACGGTAGAACAAATCGGTATCTTACTGTATCTGGTGGTATGCCAACCAAAGAAATCGACATATATCGTGAAGGTGTTAACCTACGCACAATACAAGACGTTTACAGTTCAAATCAACCAAAGATTATTTTTCAAGATGGTACGCAAGATCGGTTAACTGAACCAAACGGAGAAATGTTGCATCAATCTCCGTTTGCAACATATGGTCAAGCTGGAGACTATATCCAATATACTTCCAACACTTTGTTTAATGATTCTCATGTTGGTATTGAAGGAACCTTGTTGGTTGGTGGAAAAAGAATAAGCAAAACAACAAATTATTTGATTGAATCTGGTCTTATTGTTGAAGGATATTTGAACGCTGATGACGTTTATCCGATTTATATGAACGGTGGACCACAGTTTTATGAAGAATCGATTATAGAACCGTTTCCTATGCCTTTTCGTCTTGCAACCAACGAAAGTCCGCAAGAACAAATACGAGGCGTATACGCTTTTCTAGAAGCTGGCAACATTGGTGATGAACGTAGATTCGGTACCGATGTTGTTGAACAAATGGTTTATCGTGAAGAACCTAAAATGGTTCGTTCGTTCTTGGAATATGGTGCCGGATATATACTTGTTACAGCAAGCAACGGAACCGTTATTGGTGTAATCGATACAAGACCTAATGCGATTATGGATCAAACTGTTCAACCAAGAATCGAACCTTGGGTCGATCAGCCTAATGGTGCGTTCTTTCCAGAACTAACCAACACAACAAATTTGTTAAGCGTTCAAGTTACTTCTAGCGTTGTTAACTTGAATGGTGAAGTTGTTGGTTCAATTGTTCAACCATTTTTTAGTGAAAATTATGAGATAAGTGATTCAAACTTACAAACGAGAGATCAAAAAAGTGCAACAGCAGGATTCACATATGGTAACGTTGCTTTGTATGGTACGGACTCAGTTGCATTTGGTGGATATTATCGTGGAGCATAACTAACAACATGGCAAGAACTCTTAAAGGAACAAGAGCGAGAGGATTACCACCCAAAGTATTATTGTCTCAAAGACAAGATACCACTGGTAGCTTTCCAACAATTTGGAGAACATCAAGCGACAACCGCACCGGACGCTATCCTGTTTTCTTTAATGACAACAAAGTTGTTACATTCAATCAACCTGTAACAAACGTTGGAATAACAGTAGAAGCAACATATCCAGAATACGAGGAAAAAGTCGTTACAATCGGTTCTCCCGGCAATCCAGTAAATCAATCAAATCCTATTATATTTGATTATTCATTTTCTGGAACTCCTTTTGTTGTATTAACAGAGTTAACTCCTAACGCAAACACTCCTATTGTTAATGCGTTTATCGATCCGTTATTCGTTGGAGGGATGACGATTAAGTTCTCTGCACCATTTGAAGGAACAATTGTTTACCGAGCGTTATATCAATCTTCACCGGGAAATCCTGTTAACGTTTTAAGATCGCCAAGGTTTGTAAATCAATATTCTTTAGCTGTTGTAAATAATGCAGAGTTCGATACCAATAATATTCTTGGCAATCCAAACACTGCCGATATTACTTTTTCTGATTTTGGTTCTGTTCCAACAGAAAACTATGTAACTTTTTATGATTTTTACACAAACAATCAAGCAAACATATCTTCTAGTATTTCAGTTGTAACAAATACATCTGCTCAAGTAACTGGAAGTGCTGCTGGTGATGTTGTTTTGTATTACATGGGTGTTGGTGCTTCAACCGCTTCTATCGATGTAAGTGGTATTGTATATCCTTTAGTAATGACTCCGCAAGCTATTAATGCCGATCTATCTTCGGAAGCTAAATCAGATTTATACAAGCAACCATTCTTTTCTGGTTCTGAGATTGTTAATCAACCTATTGTTGCTTCTGGGAGTATGAAGAAAAACGTATCAGATATCTTTGTTACGTTTACACCGGGACAAGATATCGAACCTTTTCAAGACTTTGCAAATCCAGAAGTTGATGCAAAAATATCGAACGTAACAAGTTCGAATTATCGGTTTTTTGCAACAGGTAGCTTGGTTGAAACAACAGGTTTAGGTTTTCAACAACCTGTTTGGAGCAAAAACAAGATAGAAATTGATATAACTCCAGCAGCCGATCAAACAATAACGATGTATCAAAGCGCAAGCGTTGGAAGTTATCCAATGTATTATTGGAACTTTGCTACGAAACAATACGAAGGCAAAGGAAACGGTAAAGGGATACAAAGCGTACCAAACACATTGAACGGTCTTAAAACGTTTTTAGAGGAACAAACGTTTGGTTTCGCTTCAAGTATGGATGTTGGAGGTTTACCAACAGGATTTTCGGAAGGAATATTTAACGTCAAGGGAAGACAAATAAGCGACTTTGGTTTTCCATATCATCCAAAATTTAAACCAACAACAAATCAACAACTCAATATCGGAAACCATATATCAGAGCCATTTTTACTTGAAAAAGTCGTGATTGAGTTTTATGGTAAACTTAAACCGCTAGCATCAGGTTCATTTGGAACCACCGCAATATGGACTTTTTTTCTTTTAAACAATCGTCCATCTTTGAGTGGATCTATTTCACCTTCACAGACTATTGTTTATCAAACCAATCCCGGTGCGATCACCCCGCCGCTTTCCTTCACAACTAGCTCTTTATTAGATTCAACCGTGTTAGATGTTGTGGATCATATGCAAATATGCGTATCAAACAGCTTTGATACCAAAGGATATTTGCAAAGAGAGCTTTTGCTTAATTCTGGGGAGTTGGTTGGTCCAATGAACGGTCCACGACAATTTGTTTTATCCTCTAGCGTTAAAACCAGTATAGCTTATGAAGCGGGAGCTTATACAGCATATTCCGGTAGTTTTGGTAATGAGTCGGGATTCGTTGAAAGCTTAGATTATTCTGGAAGAAATCAATTAAATCAAGCAAACGGTAGAGATTGGTCTTCTACCTTTTCAAGTCCTGTTGTCGCAGGAACCGCTTCGTATTTTATAGCCAGTTACAACTATACCATTAACGTGAACGAAACATATACAAAACAAAATCCTTATGTTTTGCTACCAACGGATAAGTTGGTTTTCGGCGTACAACTTCCTTGGGCCACGGGACTTGGTGGTACGCAATGGAACGATGATTCAACATCAGTTGATTTTTCTCAGTACGGCATCAACAAAATCATTCTTTACGGTTCAACATTAAGAGTTAATCCAGAAACAAATCAACTTGAAGAATATCATGATACGTTAAATCAGCTTCTTTCTTCAAACAGTATTCATGAAGTGATTGGAGAATAGTTACCATCATGCCAATCTACGATGTAGAAAATAGATTCTCCTACTACAAAAGCTATTCAGATAACATTCTTGTTGGGCCGCCAAAACCAAAAATAGGTGATACAACATGGCTTAGAGCAGTTTCTGGAAGCGTTGTAAGTGGTTCAGAAGAATATAAAGCCGCAACATTTCTTTCGGATTATGTGTTTGAATTTAACAACAAATTTTTTAGATCTGGTGAAGTTAGATATTTGAAGTTATCATCTATAAACCAACAAATAGAAGATTCGATTGCTCCTTCTCCATTGCAATTGTGTACAACTGGCACATATGCTTCTGGTGTTTTGGGCCAAAAAAATGGATCATTTACTCCCGAACTTTCAAAAGCAGCAACGTTGTTGTTTGCGATTGATAGAAAAGTTATAACGGGATCAAATGGCGTTTACTCAGGAAAAAGAGTTAATAATCTTGAATGGTTGGACAGTTATCCTTATGAGAAAAAATATTCGTATGTTGATCGGGGTATCATTACTTTTATCCCAGTAACCACACGTTATGAGATATATCCAAAGGGTCAGACTCCGGGTTTAGATGAACTTTTATGGTTCGATGCGGCGGGTGTAGGGGAAAGCTTCACCACATCGAGTCTTCCATATGTTATATATTTTACATCGATAGCTACAACTGGCATAAAATATTACAACGAATTCGCTGAAAGAACCGGAATAAACGGAACATTTTCTGATGCCGACTCTTCGCTTTCGTTTACTAGCAACAATATATCGTTAACAGCGAAAACGGTTTTTGGAATTAATCCACAAGCGATAGAAACACCGAATTCTTTGAGCGTGGTAGGTTCGGTTATAAACTTTTGCAGTGGTGTTTATATTGAAGGTTGGAAATATGGATTATACAACGGACTACCAACCAACTTTTCTTGTGTGTTCAGACAAAACCATTACGGTCAACCAATGGATATGCTTGAAGGTAGACTATATACAAAAACATACAACAACCCTTTGATTGGCGGGCCTATGGACGAAGGTGGAGGTATTAACTTTATCTCTGGTAGTGCTTTGTCCGGTGAAAGCAATAACTGGTTAACTGCATCGATATATCAATCTAAAAACGTTGCAGCGGCTTATGTAGTTAATCCATATGGGTCTGGAATATTCGATAAAGAATACCGTGCTTCTCAACCGTGGCATGATGACGATCCAAGAGTAGGAACATAACATGGGTTTACTTGATCCGAAAACACGTAAGAAAATACTTGACGATCATATATATTCATCGAGATGAAACAGAGTGGAATATATAAGATAGTCAACAATATTAATGGCCGTTGCTATATTGGATCTGCTAAAAATATAAAGCGGCGGTGGCAACATCACATTTGTAGTCTTAAAAAACAAAGACATTCTAACCCATTTTTACAAGCCGATTACAACAAGTGCGGTCAAAACTGCTTAAATTTTTTGATTTTAGAAGAGTGCGTTGAAGAAGCGATCATCGAAAGAGAGCAATATTGGTTGAACATATACTATGATGATCAAAACCAGTGTTATAATCTTAGAAAGATTGCCGAATCAAATAGAGGCTACAAAGCTTCTGATGCAACAAGGCAAAAGATGAGAGAAGCCAAAAAAGGGTTCAGACCATCTCCTGCAACCATAGAAGGATGCATAAAATACCATTCTGGTAGAAAAAAAGATGAAAACGAAAGAAAAGCTATGAGCGATGGCTGGATCAAAAAGTTATCCAGTTTAACAGATGAAGAACGAAAATCACATTCGAATATTTGTAGCGAGAGAAGTAAAAGAGCATGGACAGATCCAGTCATAAGACAAAAATTGCTAGAAGCTAGGGCGAAAGAGCGGCCTTATAGAAGAAAAGCAGTCATCCAATATGATCTAGAAGGTAAGATCGTGGCTGAGTATGATTCGGTTAATATCGCATCAGAAAAAACCGGGATAAGTTTCAATTTGATCAAAAAAGTTATATTGGGTTATGAGGGCAGAACGCAAACTCATGGGTACGTATTTAAATACAAGGAATCTATATAATGGGACTCTTATCACCCAAAACACGTTTGCTGGATACGATTATTACCGACGAAGGTAGAAAACAATTAGGCACAGGACGTTTTATTCCTGCGTTTTATTCTTTTTCTGATGCTGGTGCCGTATATTCCCCATTAGACACCTACGTCACAGGAACCGTACCAGATTCAAGCGTTGCAACTCTTGTAACGTTTGAAGCATTTCCTTTGCCACAAGATCAAGTTTCGTTTGAAGCGGACGATAGTGGTGGTTTAAGAGTGTTTGGAAACAACAACTATTTTACTAGCTCTCAAGGCACGGTTCGTGTTATAAGCGGTCAACTTATAAAAGGTTGGGAAAACGGAACACCAGAGATATTATCAAGTTCGGCAACGTTTGCTTCTGTTGCTTCCACAGTTCTTGGAGACAACACAAACAACTTTCGTAAGTTGATGATTTTGAAAAGTCCAGACTTGCTTTATACCAACCGTGACGAGTTTAAAATCAACAACGACGAAATATCGTTTCGAATAACAGACAACACAACTTTGGCTGGTGGTGTTACAACCGGCAACCTAGAAGCCACAGAAAACCTTTATTTTGATCGTAGACTTTCTCACATCGATAACTTTAGCTTGTTGCCTCCAGTTAACAAATCTCAACAACCTATAGGGAACTATGCTGGAGCTATCAACGGTAACCGAAGAATTCTTACGTTCCAAGATTTGAAAAACGAGTTTCAAAACATTGTTGTAGCTAATGGAACAACAACTCAAAGAACTGAACAACAACGTTCAACTGTTATCTTTAGCGAAACAACAATAACAAACAGAATCGTTGGTCAAATGTTTGAAATGGCGAACGGTAAAGTAACCAAGTTGGATGTTGTGGATTTCGGTGTGTTTCTTGTGCCGAAAAACTCACCTTTGCTTCCATTGTTTCCCGATGCCATACCAACACCATTAAATCCCGATCTTGTAACAGCAACAACAAGAGTTCATGTTTACTTTGTTGGAAAAGTTATAACTGATGCCACAGGCAACGACAAGTTCATCAATATGTTTTCTTTAGTGTTTCAATGACGAACCATTCTGTTTTGATGAAAACACTATATATGAATAGGTTTAAAAGCTGTGGAAGTAAAACTAAACACTGTTCAAGTTATAACTGCTAACGACAATTTTGCTTCTCTGGAAAAAGCAAGTTTAACGCATTACTTGTATAGGTTTAGCTTGTCTGTGAGTAAAACCGAAACAAAAAACTCATACGCAACAAAGTTGTTGGTGCGTGCATACACAGAAAATCCTAAAAACGCAGTGCCGTTAACTGTGTTTAATCAAGATCAACCAACGTTGAACATTTTAAACCAAAACGCAAAACAACTAATAAACAACATTCAAAAAAGATCGTTTTCAATTACAAATGCGATCATAACAACAAGAAACAACGTTCTTGCTCAACAAGAATATGACTTGAATGGTTTGGTTGAAAAGTTTAACAGCGGTATTGGATATTCAATTGTTACCAACGATCCTAAACCTACTGTAAAAAACAAAATCTATGATGCTGTTAACACAATCGATCAAAAGCCATTAAACGAAGATCGATCTATTGCACAACTCAGCAAAGAGCTGTTGAACGAGTTTAAAACCGATCCTGCGGATTCTATCAAACGCATATACTCTGCTAAAACCGCATATGAAACAAACAATGGTTTAGCTTTTTTCAGCGGACAAAATCGAGCAAACAAAGTAGAAGATATGATTGCGGCTAGTTTGTTAACAACAAACAATCCAGATTTAACAGAAGCAACTCGTTTGCAAGCTTATAACATTTCAGAGCGAGATGTAATCACAATACATCCAGAACAATTGTTTCCAGCAGAAGCTATTGGCACAAGTAACTTTTACTTGATGTTTTCAATCTATGACACCAAAAACAACTTGGTGCAAGAGTTTGTTAAGTTCGTTAATCATAAAACCAACTTAACACGTTTTCAACGTGCTGTTACACCTCCAGATTTTTCTATGACGAAACTAACTGGAGGACAGTTAACTGTGTCTGTCAAGCAAAAAGATCCATATGGCACAGGTGTAAAAATCTATAAGTCGGTATATAACCCAAGCGCAAAAACAGAACTTGTAACACAAGACATAGTTGGCAGCTTTGATTTACCACCGGGAGAAGCTCGTATATTCAACATTCAAAACGCTGATGTTGGTTTACTTTTGTTTCGTGCATTAAGCTATAATGCAACCTCTGATGTTAGCAGCGATTTTGCTAGCCAAGTTGTTGAAGTTCAAGCAAGCGAAGTAACAACAACAAAAGCAAGCGTGTTTGTAAGCTTGCATCCAGAATACAACCGTCAAGGTCTTAACCTTATTGTTTCTGATATCCCAGATGATATCGCTTTTATCGAGTTGTTTAAAACCAACTTAACTAGCGATCCATATACAGAAACATTAATCACAACGTTTTTTGTTGGTGGACAGGGAAGCAACGCAAGTTATGCTTATTTCGATTCAAGCTTAGATCAAACAAAAGCATATCGATATCGTTGTGCGTTGGTTGATATAAAAGGTCAGCGTTATGATTCGTCTGGAATGGTTGAACTCGTTTATCGTCCGCAAACACAAGATTATGCTGTTTCGAACTATACTACACCAACAGTAACGCCTGTTCAAACACCGGGAAGCAGCATTCAATACTATGATGTTGCCTTTGATGTTTCTTATGCCATAACAAACAAACTTGAAGACAACGTTAAACAGTTTCTTATCAATCAAGGTTTGATTGAATATTTCGGTGGTGATATCAAACGAGAACGTCTTAAAGATTTACTTGTAACCAAAGTAGAACTTCGTGATTTGCAAACCAACGACAAGTTTTTAATGGGTTACATTGACAACACATACTTGCAAAGCACAACAAGGTTTGGTTTACTCAATCGTAGTTCACAATATCTATATGAGCTAACAACATACGTTAGAAATCCTGCAACACTTTTGCAAGCAATAGAGCTAACAGGTTCTTCTACTGCAAGAACAAACTCAAAACTATCTCCTCCAACATACACTTATAATCCATTCAATCTCAACAATCCATATGGTTTGCAAACTGGTACCAATCCAAAGAAAAGCGGCTCTGAGTTCGTTCTTCAATACGGTTTAGATCAACTAGAGTTTGGTGACATAACAGGCATCGATTACATTAAAGTAGACTTGAAACCACCAACACCTAGCATCAACAACTTGAAAGCAAACGTTTTCAACAGCAAATCAATCGACTTGGTATGGAGTGTTAACGGCGATCAAACGCAAATAAGTCATTTCATTATTCGCAGACAAAATGTTATAACAGGTAAATTGGATTTGATTGGCAAGGCACACGGAATCAATACACAAAACAACTATTTGTTTAGCGACGATATCAGGTATACCGACACAGGGGTATATAAGTACATTATAACAATGCAATATTTTAACTTGAACTTAAGTCCAGATTACGATAGCAACGAAGTGGTGATATAACATGGCCGCAATACGCAACGGAATTCCTGTAAGAGTCGCTCAAACAAACATTCAACCTGCTCAAACACCAATATTGGTACCAACTGTATCGTTGACTGTAGCTGCTCCTGCTTCTTCCCCCACTACAATTTCTTCAGTTTCCGCAGCTACAACCATTTCACCAATCATCAACGTTCCAATTACAACACCAACAGTTCAACCAACGCAAACAACAGCAAACATTTTGTTGAACAACACACTAACAATTCCAACAACTGCCCCAATAGTTTCAACTATCCTTAGTCCTATTGTAGCGTTAACTGGAAGAATAAATCCCGCCGTTGTTGCTCCAGTTATCTTTAGACCAAAACCAAATCCGATTAAGCTACTAACAAGCAAAGATATGGTTGAAGAAACGTTATCATTAGACACATACACAATTGTTAACGGTCAACCTGTGTTGGATGTTGCTAGCTTGCGTAGCGAAATCATATCGTTGGTTGATTTTAGACCAGTTTATAATCCATATCTTAACCGTAGTTTTTCAAACTTTGGTGTTTACGTTAACGACTTGTATCAATCAAGCTTGGTTAGTGATACGTTGAGAAAATATCTTTTGTTGAATCAAGCAACTGCTACACCAGATTTCAACGTTACATTGAATTCTATATCAACAAGAATAAGAGAAGACATAGCTAAATCTAAAAACACCATTAGATCGCTTGATGGTTTCATTCAAAAAATCAAAGAAATCAACAACGTTTTAGACGTTAAAAGCAATTTGGATGATGTGTACGCATTTAGAACTCCTATGCTTGGGTTGCGAGATTTCGTAACGCAACGTATGTTGTTTTCCGAGCAATCATACAACATATTTTCAGACACAAAAGTATTGTATCAATTGTTGTTTGACCTTAGCGGTATCTTGGAAAAATGTTCGTTCAACCTTATATCAAATTTTACAGATGCTGCTAGGTCTTCGTATGTCAGTACACCAATAACGGACAAACAACGAAACATACAAGATTCAATAAGCATAGATTTAACTTATGGTGACAACCTACGTTATACACCAGATGCTATAAGAAGCAAGTACATCACGGACTATGTAACGTTTAACGGAATCGTTAACGTTTTACCGAACTCATATCAAGATCGTTTTACTTTTGTTCTCAACCTTTTGTCTAAAGAATTAAGAGTATCAAAAGGGCTAGGTAAATACAACTTACCAGAAGCCAGTTTTTTTGGTTTTAGCAATCAAGGAAATCCTTTTGATAACGTTATTGGTAGCATACCATCAGACATATTTGTTTCGCCTACTGGAAACAATAGCTTGTCAACGTTGTTATATCTTAGAACAAGCACACAAAACGCTGTTGTGTTGCCTTTTGAGGCTCGTCAGGTTGCTGGAGATGGAGAAACAGTATTTGTGCCGGGAACAAACTATTTCTCGGACGGTATCTTAAATGGTGACTTTTCAACTTATAACAGTTATCGTGAAGTTTTCTCAAACCGAATCACTCAAGCACGAAACGTTTTTGACAAATATCTTTTGCGGCAAGCTGCTTTCGACAACACATCGATTGCATTGCAACCCAGCGAAATGCTTAAATCCGCATTGAGATATTACGCAAATTCTCAAGACCTCATACGCCAAAACAACAATGATGCAACCAACACATTAAGCTTTGTTTTGTTTTTGTTAGGTAATTCTGACCCAAAAATCAAGTTTGAAGTTTATAAGTTGTTGCTTTTGATTGCTGTGTATGATACAAGAAAAACAGTAACAACGAACTTTACTCAAACAGATAAGTTTAGAGACTTGTTGCTGGGTGAACTAACTCAACAAAGAATTCAAGGTTTCTCAGAAAACTTAACAGAAGAAAACATACCAAAACTTATTGATAACCAAATTGCAATTGTTAGACAACTAGTTTTGAATAACGTAGCTCCGCTTCCACCTTCGAATAACAAAGTGGGAGTAGGCTTGTCAAACAACAAAAGTGCTGAACAAATAAAGAACCGACAAATTCTACAGCTTGGTGGTAACGTACCTGCACCTCCATCAAACAACGTTAATCCAAACAACAACATTGCTCAAGTACAAATTCAACAATTTTCGAATTTGATTTATTCGTTAAGGTCAACCGACAACTTGTTTAAAAACGTTTTGGATATGTGCAAACAATTGTTTACAGCTTGTAGCACAAACGAACAAACGTATCATTTGTTGGCTGGATCGTCTGCAACAAGATATCATGGTTTAACTTTGTCTGGTTTTGTGTTGCTTACGTTTGAAATGTTTTCTGCTCTTGTAGCTCAGTTTTCTACAACAAACATATCGTACAATTTAGTTAACGACCAAACAACGAAACTGTCGGCGGTTCAATATATTCAAGCAACGTTCAACGTTCAAGCTTTGTCAGATATATCCACGAATATTCGTAACTTTTTGCGTGGTAGTTCTTACTATAGCCCAATCATATCAGGTTATCAACAAAAGCTTGATGAAGAAGATAAAATCATAGACAACATTGTGCGGTTCTTTGAGCGATTAAACAATCGGTTTACGAACATTTCAACACCATCCAGCAAAGAAGCAACAATTCTTAGCGAGATAAACACAAGCAATCCAAACAGCTTAAGCACAACAAGAACAGCAAAAAACATATTGCAATCGATTGTTAACAAGCAAGCGGTATACAACCCAACGAACAATCGAGCTTTGGATTTTTATCTTCCTGCTGGTAAGGCTGTAAGTGATAGAAACTGGGAAGCAGTTAAAACTGCTTTGTTTCAACCAGAGTTCGTTGGTAACTCAAAACAAAAAATTGTTACTGTTGGTATACCATATGGTTTCGTTAGATCGGCTTTGGGTGCCAAGCTTAACAAAAACGAAGTATACAACGGTAAGCTACAAGAAAGCACAAGCGATTTAATCAACGTAAAGATTTACAAGCTCGATAAAAACGATGACGGAATCGTGTTTAAACCGCAACAATTTAAATTCGACTTGTCTTTGTTTGCCAGAGGATTCGATGCGTATACCATAAACGAAATATCCAGATCAAACTATTACGATTTAAGAGATACGTTTCAATTTTATGATTTTGACGAAGACCTACCATTCGATCAAGTAACTGCAAAAACGTTTCAACAATTTGTTGCAACCGATCCTTATTATCGTGTATCAACGGAACGTCAAGGGTTGTGTTTTGAAGCAGTAGAAAACTTGTATCGAAGCTTTGTGTTTGACTTGTATCTTCATATGGTTACAGGCTTGAACGTCAGCGAAGAAACGTTTGTGTCTTATCTGGAAAGCGAGACAACAACGTTTACGAATGAGATGGCAAAGATTCCCTTGGGCACAGCAGACCTAACAAAAGTTAAGTTCATGACACCCGAGTATCGTGAGTTGCTAAACGCTTTTAAAAACAATCAAGACAACACAAAGATGATGTTAACTCTTTGCAACGACATAACAAAAACAGTGTTTCGACAAAAACAATATGATCGAACATATAACATCATGTTCGACATAGATAAGTTTGCGGTTGATACCAACGCAATGAGTCAAAACAAAGAAGGAAATGCATTGTTGCAACAACTAACGAATCAAGGTCGATTGTATCAATCCAACGGCGAAACATATAAAACCTCTGACGATCTTGTGTTTGATTCATACTTTATTAACGTGGAGATCATTCAATGACTGTTATCGTTGGAGAATCATTACCATCGTTGCCCATCACAACAGCAGACGTTCCAGAAATAAGAACGTTTGAAGCAACGTTCAACTACAACTTTTATACTCCAGATGAACTGATTAACAGTAACATTGCAACAAACGCAAGACCTAACACTGTTGATTTTTCTAGAAACGTCCCACGATATGTTCGCTTGTCATGGAACAAAGTTAATATAACGTCTGGAGATGTTGGTCGTGCAGATTTTATCGATGTATCAATAGAAGAAAACTCAGACAAAATCTTGGATGAAGACGATATTTCGCTTGCGTATTTTGATTCGTTCAAACAACAAGAATCAAGCTTTGTAACTCAACGTCAGCATATGCTTAGTCGTCTGTACGAGCAAATTAGATACAATCGTGTTAATGCAGGATTGAACGATGCAATAAAAGCTTTGCATGAAATCACTCCCGAAGGTGTTGGCCAAGAGTTTCTTAATCGTTATTTAAACTACGGCTATTCCAGCGTAACAAACACAACAGTTGCTGACCCAGCCAACAACTTTGAAACGATTTCAACAACGGTTCCTGTCGCAAACAAAGTGTTTGGTACATTGTTTCATGAAAAAATCACAAACGATTCCTTGATTAACATCACACCAAGCATGACTGAAGGATTGTCGAAAATTTTTGAGAATCAATATGCTGTAAAAGCGTTTGCCAATCGTTTTAATGGTTCTCAATACGATATGTCGTTAGATAATCCGATTACCACAAGAGTTGCAGAATTGCAAAACAACTTTGGTTTGGTATTTCAATCAACTGGATATGTGATTGAAAGATATCGACAATCATCTAATGGTGAGCTAGTAGAGAAAACAACGTTTTACGTTGAAGACCCAAACACAACGGAATATTTTGACACTCAAGTTCTTTACAATCAACGATATGTTTATTTCATCAAAGTTGTTACATTGCTTCAAACGTTAACTTTCAATGCTGAACAAAGAGTTAATGTGATATCAACGTTTTTGATTGGAAGCAAACAAACAAGAACAACGGTTATGTGTGAAGATTTAGCTCCACCAGAACCTCCAACAGATTTTTTCATTCGCTGGGATTATGGGTTAAAGCAACCTGTTCTTACATGGAACTTTCCTATTGATACCCGCCGCCACATCAAGTATTTCCAAGTTTTCAGAAGAAAGAACGTTGGACAAGTTCGTCCAGCACAACTACCTTTTGAACTTGTAAGAATGTTTGACTTTAACGATTTACAAAATGCTTTTGGAATCTTTTATGAGAAGCCAACGTTAGGATCGGCAGGTTTGTTTCAGTTCTTAAAAGGCGAAGCCAACATTGATGCAAGCGTTGTTGTAGATCAAAATGCTTTACTTAATCAAGCTATATACTCAACAACTTGCTATATCGATGAAGAATTTGATCGTGAAGCTTATTACATTTATGCTGTTGCTTGTGTTGATGCTCACGGAATTACATCCAACTATAGCAATCAAATAGGTATAAACTTTAACAAGCAACGCAATACAATTGAGCGTGTAGACGTTTCTGCACCGGGAGCACCAAAGCCTTATCCAAATCTATATTTGAACAAAGATGCTTTTGTAGACACAATAAAAAACGAAGGATACAGTCAAATGACTGTTGTTTTTAATCCAGAATACTATGAGGTGTCACGACGAGACGGCGACAATATCAAGATTGTTAACTTTGGACCTGACAACAAATATAGAATCCAGTTGATTAACACAGACTTACAAACCGATCAGTTTATAGATATAACGGTTACGGATGACAGAAATCGAACTTAAACTGTTCGAACATAAAGTCTTTGGCCAGCATCATAGATTCTTTCCCATCCTAACTCTTCCGCATGTTGTTTCTCTGAAAGCTTTCTACTATCCATATTTGCTCTGCAACGCAATCGATTATAGGTGCTTGTTCCATCGGTCCATTTCCAACCCAACGTATCTTTTTTCCAAACAAATCCATGATTCAATAAATGTTCACCAGTGCCATATCTTAGATCAACCCAATACATGTATTCTTTAGCGTTTAAAAGCTTTTCTAAGGCAGTTAAAAGCTTTGTGAACCCTCCAACCACAACAACATTGCAAAGCGAACAAAAACGCTCTATGTGGCATGAGTTATTAGTTGCAAACGTTTTATAAGAAAGCAAACAAACCAACTTGTTGTTATCAAACAACCCGATATGTTTTGCTGCGATATTTCCCATCAAATGATTGCTTTCTAAGAAAGACTTTGCTTGAGACTGAGAAACAAACTGTATAGTTGTTTTTCTAGCATATATTTTTTCTTGTATTACACCTGATTTGCTAGCAACAATAGATTTAACAATCTCAGGTTTTGTTTTGATTTCATCTTCGTGAAACTGGATTAGTTTGAGATTGTGTTCTTCAAATTTTTTACGAAGCTCAAAATGATAGTTTTTGGATTTGTTTGCTTCACTATGCCAATACAATCCATCAACGTTAACAAATAAGCTTTCGTTTATTTTGAAATCTGGTTTGTATGGTAACTCTTTGATTGCTTTTTGATTGTAGTGAGAAGAAGCAAACAAAGATTCTGCAATCGATTCTAACGTTGTTTTATTCTGAGAAAACCTTGTTAGTATATCTGTCAAGTTTTGTTGTGTAACTGCTTTGTTTTCTTTAAGTTCATTCCAAACATGACTATAAGAAGGTTTAGGAACAGGTAAAGATTTCCACCAATCAATCACCGTTTGATTTGATTCTGAATCAATAATAACTTTGCTTTTTGATTGTGCATA
>Ga0214923_10005087_pt1 | contig 15471 bp, 17 predicted proteins | sample LL1510_MetaG_FD_177993 | JGI IMG/M metagenome (GOLD analysis project Ga0214923, IMG submission 177993) | Freshwater microbial communities from Lake Lanier, Atlanta, Georgia, United States - LL-1510 | ecosystem: Environmental > Aquatic > Freshwater > Lake | place: USA: Georgia | collected...
GCTTCATCTGAAATCCCTTTCAAAAAGACCGCCGAGAACAAGCGAGGACGGAAACGTGTCGCGCTCTGCCGTTGAGCTATCCCTCCCCGGACGTGACAAGTGGAGGGAGCAGGAGTCGAACCTGCGTCTCGTCTTCCTAAAAGAAGTAGCCGACCTCTTCACTACGACGGTTTATGGGTGACGAGAACAACTGTTCGCGGTGCCAGGAGCCTGTACTGGCGTTGCCAGCGACAGCGCAGTCGCCGACAGCAAGACTCGAACTTGCATCCACTTTTGAAGTAGCCGCCAACAACACTACGCCTTGATCGATGTCCGAGAACAAATGGAAGCGGTGTTTTCTCTAAAAGGTGAAGTAACCGCGTCCGGCACTACGGACGGCGACACTGTACCCGTATCCGGACTTTATGCAAGCGGATTTTGGATGTGCCAGTGCTTCAGCGCCTCTGCCGGCAACTCGTCGAGCGACAGGATTCTGATCCCGAGCCGCTTCGCCTCCTCGACCTCGCCGTCCGCCCCGGGCGAGTGGCCTGGGAGGCGGACGACGGCCTGACACTGCCGCATGATGTGCAGGTCGTACTCGATCCAGTGGTCATAGCCTCGCGGCGTCACGGCCTGCCAGACGAGGGACAAGTGCGGGACGATCGGACACCACTCCGTCCGCTCGTAGATTTCCATCGCCACACGGCAGACGCCGTGCAGGTTGTGGACTGGCTCAGGCAGCGTGTAGGGCGCCGCGACGTAGAGGAGAGGCCTCATGCGTCCTCCTGCTTTACGAACACCCCCTCGGGTGTCAGGTGTCCCTTGCGATCCTTAATCACCTGATAGGCAGACGCGAGGCAGGAATTCAGGTCCACGTCCTGGAGCCTCGCGTAGATGATCAGCGTGACGAGCACGTCGCCGAGGCCGTCGACAATTCCCTCGTCGTCATCCTTGAGCGTGGCGTCCGCGAGTTCGCCAAGCTCGCTCATGGTTTTCAATAGCTGAGCGTGCGGCGTCGAGTTGGGGACGATCCGCCGTGCCGAGGCCCACTTCTCTACGGCCTCAATCAGAAACTCCCACGTCTTCATGCTGTCTTTGCTCCTTCAAAACGCCGGCTCGCGATGACGGCATAGTCTGGGTTCAGTTCGATTCCAATCGCCTCACGCCCCATCGCCTTCGCGACAACGAGGGACGTTCCGCTGCCTGCAAACGGGTCGAGCACGATGTCTCCAGGGTTGCTCGACACGCCGATGATTCGCTGCACGAGTTCCGTCGGAAGCTGCGTGGGCACGCCCTTAACGCGCTCCTTGAACGTGCCGCAGACGCGATTGATCTGCCACACGTCGCCCATGATCTTGCCGCCGGGGGCGGCTCGGCGATCACCGTACTTTTCCTGGCGGGCGGACGGGATCGTGACCGCCTCACGGTTGAACGTGAATCCCTTCCGAGATTTCGTCGCGTAGTAGATCGGCCGCGAGCACCGGCCGAACTTGTTGTGGCAGTAGACGCCGAACGTCTCATGCCAAGTGATCCGATTCCGCATCGTCATCCCTGCCCGCTGGATCGCGATGTCGATCTCGGCGGCGTGCTCCTGGCCGCTGATGATCCAGAGCGAGCCCGTCGACTTGAGGGCGCGGTAGCACCAGCCGATCCACCGCTCGCACCAGACGTCGTAGTCGTGCCGGCGGTCGGCCTTCCTGCCCTGGCCGTAGTCGACGCCGATGTTGTATGGCGGGTCCGCGATCACGAGGTCCACGCTCTCTCGCGGGAGCGTCGGCAGGACCTTCAGGCAGTCGCCCTTGAGGATGACGTTCTTCATCCGACGGCGGCTCCAATGAGCAGTCCGACGAAGAAACAGATCGTCGCGACGCCGATGATCGAGATCGTGATGATCGTCGGCACGAACCGGCTAAGGTCGTCGTTCATCAATGGCACTCCTTGCCTCGCTCTGCCAGCGTTCAACCGCCGCCCTGGCGATTGCCAAATCCTTCCGCAACGCCAGGATTTCCTGGGCCGCCGCCGTGAGCAGGTCCGTGCGGTCGAGTGCCCGGCACTGCCGCGTCGATTCCATGAGTTGCTCGACGATGTCCATCACAACTCGCCGTTCTTGGCGGCGCACAACAGGAGAATGGCCGAGGCCACGGCCATGAACGTCAAGAGCATCATTTCGACAGTTCCCGGATTTCCTCCTCGATCAACTCCGCCGCGAGGAACACCAGCCGAGACGACGCGTCACACCAGTTCGCGAGAGCCAGGAGCCCGATGGCGGTTGCCATGTCCGGACAATCCTCGGCTGCGACGACCTTGATGACATTCTCGAACAGAATCCCGGAGCCGGGCCAGACGTCGCGGGGCGACTTCGATAGCCGCTCGTGCTCTCGCTTCGCGTACCAGAGCGCCTTCTGAAGGTCCTCCAGTTCGCGGCCCTTGTGCTTCCGCCGCATCAAATACTTGATCGCGTTGCCCAGATTGAACGACAGCCGCTCGGAGATTTTGACCGTCTCGACTCCGCTCGGGTGCGAGTTGTAGTGGGCAGGGTGGTCGACGGTGCTCATTCCTTCACCTTGCACTCGCCGCAGGTGTCGTTGGCGGTCGTGACCGGCCACTGGAGCGGCGGCATTTGCTGCATGCCCATCGGCGGAATCGGCAGCGGAAACGGCGCGTTGCGTCGACACTGCCCGAGACCCTGGGGCAGCGGCATCTGCGGAGGCATGCCCGGCATCGGGGGCTGCATGATGGGGCTTGAGTTCCAGAAAACGCAATTCGCACAGTTCATGTCGTCGCTCCTTGACGTTGGGAGAAAATCTGCTCCGCCGCCCGGATGGTGCAGCGGTGGTGAGCTACGAGAAGGCCGCGAGCACGAGACTGGCTCGTATACCCGCCGGCCATCGCGTAGCAGATCGGAATCGACCGGTCGGCGGCCCACGAAAACACCGTGGCCTCCCGGGCGGCGATAATGTTCGAGTCGAAGCCCGGCGGGCCGCAGTCGCCCTCGGCGACGTCCATACCGGCGTTGTAGATCACGAATTCGGGATTGAGTTCGTGGAGCGTCGAGTCGAGCACGGTCAGGTAGTCGACCGGGCTCCGACGCGACAGGTCGATCGAGCCCGGCGACAGGTCGAACGGGTCGACGACGAGGTCGAGTTGACTTATCCGTACTTTGCCAGAAATAAGAGAGGCGGTCCCGCCGCCACCGTGGGCGTCGAGGTCGAGGATCAGGATGTCGTTGAAGCCCAGGCCCTCGGCCTCGTTGGCCGCGAGGGCAAGGCCATTGAACGTGCAGAACCCCAGGCCGTGGTCACGTCGGGCGTGGTGCATGCCGCTCGACAACGAGCCGGAGAGTCCAGCCTTCGCCGCCTCGCGGACCGCAGCGATCATGCCGCCGGCACTCGCGAGCACCGCCGTAAGCATGTCCTCGCACCAAGGCAGGCCGCTCGACGAGGCGACGCTCTCTGGCTCGCCTGTGCGGATCGCCTCCACGTAGTCGCGAGAGTGGACCTGCTCCACCTCGGCGAGCATCGCCGGACGAGGCTCGACGATCTCGATGCCCGGGATCGGCCGGCTGCGGAGCGACTCGGCGATCCACGACGCCTTTCTGGTTGTGTCGAACGCGTGCGAGGCCCGGCAGTAGTCGTGGCTGTAAAAGAGCTTATGCACGGGACTTTTTCTGGAAGTTTGGGTTGCCGGCCTTGTACCGCAGGAGCTTCTTGATCGCCCGCATGTCGTTTCGAGTCACGCCGACGAGTCGGCCGTCCTCACGACGGACGCCCACGTTGGCTTTCCTCGCCGCTCGGGAAATGCTCGACGCGCTCGTGCCGAGTTCGTCGGCCGCCTCGACGGTGGTCAGGATAAGCATTTGCATCGTTGCGTCAATTGTACCTAGCCGGCTCGCCGTTTCAAAACCGTTTTCCGCCTCAGGTCTCGCGGAGAACGCGTCGCGCCGACGTCGCGCTTCCTGCCGACTCGGTTCTTTTGATTCTCCAGGTAGTCTCGAAACTCAGCCTCGGCCGAAGACTTGAGCACGGCCCAGCACTTTGAATTGATCTGAAACCCTTCGATCTTTCCGGACCTCAGGTCCCTGATGACTGCCGAGTCCACCTTGAACACGATGTTGCACGCGTCGGGGACCGAGCAATACTTCGAGCACATTCGGCCGAAGGCCTTGACGCTGAAGGACTGCCCCCTGACCTGCCGCTCGGAGAGCATCAGGCCCTTGCCCGACAGGGTGACCGCGTGCAGGCGTCCCGAGCGGATCGCCTTGAGAATCCCTTCGCGAGACATTCGGCGAATCTGGGCCGCTTCTGCGATTCCAATGATCCTGTCCATCTCAAAAGCCTCCTCGTCTCCGTACTTTTCCTCGAAAAAACAGGCCCGAACGGCTCGGGCCCGAATGTTGGGGTTGCAAATTCAAATGGCGGGGGCGACACTTCATCGACGACGGAAGATTTCCCCCAGGCAGGAGATTTTCGATGAAACCTTTTTGGGATGCGGTCCGCGAAACGACGCCTCGTCCGTTAGGAGAGGCCGATGACGCCGAAAGGATTGCCGAGCTAATCGAGAGCCGCGTCGGCCGCGTGGTCGGCAACGAGGCCGTCCGGAGAATCATCCGGGACGTCCTGCCTCGCCACCTGATCTCTTCCCACGACGGCTCTCGTGACGAGCCGCCCCTTAACACGGTCGAGTACGCGGCCCTTGCCCTGGGAGAGGACATCCGCGTCAACATCAAGGGCGACAACCGTGGCCGAAAATAACGAACGTGCCGGACAAATCGGGGTGGCGGGCGGCACCGTTGGTCCGACCCCCCCACATTCAGGATGACACCGCCGCAAGGAAGCGTACCCTCCCTCTCTCGAAAGGGGATACGCACCATGACGCTACTGGAACTTTTCAACAATCATTTCCGGCCCCTTCGCCTGCGAGGGCGATCCGACAACACGTCGAGGCTCTACCACTGCACGTTGCGTTCGTTCAATCGATTTCTTGGAAGAGAGTCGACAATCGACGATCTCGACGATCTCGTGCTGTCTCGCTTCCTCGACAAGCGGGCTCGCGAGCGAAGCCCGTACACGAGCGAGAAGGAGAGATGCCAATTATGCTCGCTCTGGCGATTCGCCAGGGATCGTGGGCTCAAGGCAACGGGCCCGTGCGTGCCGACGACGGCGAGGTTGCCAGAACGCGTTCCTCAGTGCTGGAGCGTCGAGGAGCTTCAGAAGCTCGCGATCGTCGCGGGGGCGACGCCTGGGCGAGTCGGCGATGCTCCGGCCGGACTCTTTTGGCGAGCATTGATCTGCGTGCTCTACGAAACCGCAGAACGGTGCGGTGCGATCTTTGAGACTCAGGTCGCAGACTGGCAGAGCCCGAGGCTCCTCGTGCGTGCAGAGCACCGCAAGGGGGGCAAGCGTGACCGTCTCTACATGCTCACGGAGTCAACGTCGTCCCTCGTCGACGCACTGTGCCGGGGGAGGTCGCCGGCCGACAAGATTTTCCGTTGGGATCGCTGCCGCACTCACATCTGGGCGAGATTTGGAAACATCGTCGAGGCCGCCGGTCTGGGGAACGGCAGGAAGTCCAAATTCCACAAGCTGAGACGCTGCGCGGCGAGCCACTACGCTGCTCGTGGTGGCAATCCAACTCAACTACTTGATCATTCCAGCCCCAGGATCACGAAGGCATACCTTGATCCACGCTACGCAGACATGGGGACTCCGCCGTGTGACGTCCTGCCTTCGATTCACAAGCCCGCCGGGGGCGGCCACACGGGGTAGGCGAGGGCGTGTGGCCGCCCCTCACGGCGGGGGTGAGTCGTTGATCGTCCACTGCTTCGCGGGGGGCCTGTCGGCGTGAAGCTCTCGAAGCCTCGCGACGTGCGGCGTGAGTTGCTGCACGAGTTCCCGGTAGCCGCCCTCGACTTGACGATCGTCCCTGAGCTTCCCGGCTGCCCTGGCGTCGACGATGATCGCGAGGCAGGCGAGAGCCGAGGAGAGGTGGGGAACGCCCTCCTCGTCACACTCGTGACCCTCGAACCACTGCGAGAGATGACGCTGGCAGGCGTCGACGTAGATCGAGGCCTTGATGCCGACGGCACGCCAGTTCGATCGCCCGTACTTGATCGCGCCGTTGAGCATGGCGATCGATCCCATGGCCGTGGCCGTCATCGGCCAGAGGTGTAGCGGCAGCTTGCTGCTGCCGACAACGTCCTTCGGATTGTCGAGCGAATCGAAGAGCCGAGGCACGACGTCGTCGCTCTTCATTTCTTCGGCCAATTCCTCCACCGCCTCCCTGTCGTCGATCATGGCTATTGCCCTCCGTGGGTACTCGTATCCAGCCTATAGCCTAACGAGTGGAGGATTTTTGCCAAGTCGGCCGCCGTCCGCTCGACGGCGGCCTCGGAGATCGTATCTCCGAGACACGCATGCAATCCTTCGTGGAGTTCGCATTCAAGGCGTGCCCTGTTCTTGAGCTTCGAGTGGATCAGGACCTTGCGTTTGCTGTACTCCGTCCAGCCCTCCGCCCCGCCCTTGAGCGTCGAGTACCTCCAGAGCCACTTCTGGCCGTTGATCAGAAAGTGATGATCCTGCGGCATTGCGAGCGTTCCTGATCGCGAGTTTCACGGCCGTCCTGCCGGCGAAGTCGATGAACGGCAAGCCTCGCATGGCCGCAGCCTCACGAAGCCAGCCTACCACCTCATCTATTCTCCTCTCTGTCTCGTCGCATCCCCAAGCGTCCATGATTTTGGCCCTGGACGCACACTGGCAGCCGGCCTCGTCCTGGATTTTGAACCAGGAGAGGAGTTGCTTCAGGGCTGTTCCGGGGAGGCAGGGGGTCATGGCTGCGTGTCTCGCACGGCCACGCAAAGTCCTCCCATGCCGGAGAACCTGTCCGTCCACTTCACAACAGACGCCTGTACGGCGGCTGGCTCTTCTGGCAATCCCTCTCGCACGGTCACGGTCGGCGGCGACGTGTAGTGCTTGAGGAAGGCCGCGCCTTCGTAGTTTTGTGTAACCGCCCCAGCGTCTGTCATTGTCGCTGATGCTACGAAGCCGTCGTTAAAGAAGGGATACAAGCCACCTTCCGTTATTGGGTAGTTTTCGCGAGTTGATATGTGACGTCCATTCGACGAGCCGGTTGCATACTCAATTTTTTTTCCGAAAGGAGTCCAACCAATATAACCGTTTTCTTGGGTTCCGTTTATAAGGGAAATGGTTGCCTTCCATTTTGAATCATCCGCCGGATAAGCACTTTCGCCGCCTGGAAGCTCGTGGCCGTATGCCTGCTGCGGCGGCACCCATTTGACGCTTGGCGAAGACGTATACCCACTACCTCCACTCGTGACGTATACGGTCATTACTTCGTCAGAAATGGAGAATGAAAGGCTCGCGCCCGCTCCTCCGCCTCCGTGAACGACAAGTTCGCCGCCCCCCCAGCGTTGGTTAATTTTTGCTGGGCCAAATGCCGCAACGGAGACGACCGCGCCGCCCGAAAGGGTGACTTCAAAAGTCGGAGCGGTAATCTCGATAACACCGGGGTCGAGAATTGTGGCTAAAAAATCGCCTGAGTGTTTTTGCGCGGCGGGGAGGTAGATGATCTCAAATCGCCCAATCACCCCGGCACCCTCTGGGGCGAGCCACACCTCTCTACTGCCGAGGCTCGACTCGACCGCAACCTTTGGCTTTCTGACAAATCTCCCAGCGAACCAGTATGCAGCCAAGGTCTGTATAGAAATATCATAAAAGTGAATCAAAACGTCGCACTTGGCGCTGGGCATCTCGGTCATTGCGTCTGGGCAGCCGAGGGCGTCGCTCCCGAAGTCCGCCCTGCCGGTGACTATGCCGTTGGAGTTGTTGGCATTGTTGAATGAGTCCCAGTCCCTCAAGAGGCCGAAGGGGTCGACGTCGCTGCCGAAGTTTTTGTATCCATATAGCCCCGTATCGGCTGGCGAGCCCTTCATTATTCCGATGCTTGAGACTTTCAACCGAGTCCCAGCCTTAACGCCAACGGTGTCCGAAAAGTGAACGCTTGGCTTTCTTACAAAAACTGTGTCGTCGGGCGTTATCGAGGAGATGCTTCCGCCGGGCCCTGCGTTTGAAGACACTGAAACCTTGCTCAGGTCAAGCATCCTGCCAGACGACTCCAATGAAGTCGTAGGCCCTTTCAGAAAAATGCTCTTGGGCTTTCTCTCGCCGTGTTGGTTCGCGACCCTGCCGCTTGCGTTTGCGTAATTTGCCCCGCCGCTGTCGATTGCTATCGAAGTAACCTTCCCCGCAATGCCTGCCCTCACCACGGCCTTGCTGGAGTCTTTGATCTCGTTGTATTCGTCTTCGCCAATTGCTCCGTCCGCATAGTCCTGCGACGCCTTTTGAAGGATGAAATTTGTCGAATCGGAGACCGTGACCGTCGGCTCGTCCTGATACCCAGAGCCCTGGTTGATGATCTTCGCATAGATGACAGAGCCGTTGATCGTTGTCGTTGCCGTTCCGCCGGAGCCCGACTTTGCAACAGACAGAGAGGCCGCCGCGCCGGAGCCGCCGCCGCCAATAAAGAGAACCTCCGGCAAGGCGTCCTGGTCGTAGTTGATTCCACAAGAGACAAGAGCGATAGAGTCAACCACGCCTGAAAGCACGGCCGCAGCCCGAGCGCCTCTGCCGCCTTGGGGGATCGAGAAAATAACCTTTGGGGGCGTTGAGTATCCGCTTCCGCCGCTCGTGATGTTGACAGACGTTACAACGCCGTTTTGCACCTGTGCGGTAGCTGCCGCGCCTGCGCCGGTTCCCTCGAACACAACTCGCGGCGGATCGGTGTACCAGTATCCGCCGGAGAGGACCTCGACCCCAGACACAGAGCCGTTCGACACGGAGGCGTTCGCGATTGCAGGCTCAGGGAACTTGAATGCCACCGTGGGCTGCTCGTAGTATCCGCTGCCGCCTGCGTCGACGGAGATGGAGGCGATCGACCCGCCCTCCAGCACGGCCGTCGCTTTTGCCTGCGTGCTTTGATTTGGCCGCCTCCCCCCATTTATCAGGACGTATGGCGGGTAGAGGTATCCGCTGCCGCCGTTCGTGACGACGAAACTCTGGATCGAGGCGGATATCGTGCAGGCCGCCGTCGCGCCAGAGCCCAGCCCGCCAAGGATTTTGACTTCCGGAGTAGAGGAGTATCCTTCGCCGCCTGACGTGAGGCTGACGGACGAAATCTCTCCGACAGCCTCAAACGAGGCCGTCGGAGCGGACCTATAGGACCCGCCATTCACGACAGAAACGGAGTCGACCTCCAGCGAGCACGTTGCGGCAATCTTGGCCTGAGTTCTTGCCGAGCCATCGACCGTGACAGTCGGATGGTCTCCGTATCCGCCGCCGCCAGACGTAAGCGACACGCTGTCAACGGATGCGTTCAGGACGGCCGTCGCGGAGCCTCCAGACCCCACGCCCGAAAAGCTTACGGCCGGAGATGACGTGTAGCCGCTGCCGGCGTTTGTCACTACAACGGATGAAATCCTGAGGGCGTCTCCCGATCTCGTCATCACGGCGACGGCCGTCGCGCCTGAGCCCCCGCCGCCAGAGAAGCTGACCGACGGAGCAGACGAGTACAGCCCGCCCGCATTGACGATGACACTCTGGATGTATCCTTTGATCGTTGCGGTTGCGGTTGCGTTTCCGCCCATCGAGATCGTCGGAGGAGCCGAGTAGCCTTCCCCGCCGCTTACGACCCTCACGGATGCGACGCTGCCCTTCATGGAGGCCTTGCCCGAGGCGGAGACCCCCGGGGTAGAGAAAATCACCCGTGGCGGGTTCTTGTATCCCGATCCTCCGTTGGTGACCGTCACGGAATCGACCGGCCCAAGGATGACTGCCTGAAGCTGAGCGCCGCCGGGAACTGTGAGTTGCGGCGGACTCCTGTACCCAGTGCCTTGATTGTCTATGCCAACTGCCACGACCTTTCCGTCGAAGGTCGCCGTGGCCTTAGCGACCCCGGCGTGCTGCTGCGGAATTTCAGCAAGGGCCGGAGACTTGTATCCCTTGCCCGGAGACGCAACCTTGAGTTCAAGGTTCCCCATAACTCGCGACGGGCTGACCGCAGGCGCCCCGAGCGTCCACAGAGAGCCGTCGGACTTGAGGCCGACGAAGCCGTCGGTTTTGACGAACTCAGCCTCGGCCCCTGGGGCCGGGAAGCCCGTGAACGTCGGAAAGGAAAACTTGTAGAGTTTTCTTTTGCCGGACTCTATCTGGAAATCAGACCAAGAACCATCAACCTTTTGCTGGCCGCCGGTGGACTGGAGGTAGCCCCTTATTGGAATCACGCGATACGACGGGAGCGACTCATAGGAGCCAGAACCGGACGTGCATAAAAATTCAATCGTCGGACTTTCATCAAGAGGACTTGTTGAATTGAGGATTATCGGCCCCGCATATGGCATGAAAAGCGACCCAAGCCACGGCGTCACGCTGAAGCTGTGGACCGCACCGTTCGTCCGAACGATCTTCTCCTCGAACTTGTGACTACAAGAACTCGGAATGCTCAATTCGGCCTTCGGAAACTTATACGAACTCTGGCTCGGAGGCGACCCACTCGGAGAGCCTCCCTTGCAAATCGAAAAAGCCACCCCCTCGTCGTAAGAATACCTGGCGAGCTTATACCCCTTCTCGTCCGGAAACTCCGGCAGCGGCGGCGCGGGTGGGCCAAAGGTTGTCACGGCATACCCGGGAGCGGAAGCGTTCAAGGCGTTTGGAAACGCTCCCGTGACTGCAAGCTGCGGCGGCAGCGTGACGCGAACTGTCCATGTGCTGTAGTTATCAAATCCACTTCCTCCGTTGTCGAACACGATCGCATACCCGACAACTGCATCAATTGATTCTACGGTCTCGTGATTTACCGGGCTTTCCTCGCGACTGTAATTGCTGGCAGAGGCAGAGTAGTTCCCGCCGATCCATCTAAAGAAAGGAGAGACATCTCTCCAGATGTACTCGCTTTCGCCAACCCGCGTGTATACCTGTGATGTTTTAGCTTTGATTCCAAAAACATTGGAGAGAGGGGAGGACTCGAAGGTCGCCTTCCTCGCGACAATCTTGTAATCAAAGTCGACGATTCGTGATCCGCCGGAGAGCGACCACAAGCCTCCGTCTCCCGTCATTGCAAAACCGCCTTGCGTTTTCACGAACGGCGGAACGTCAGCAAGCTCAGCGCTGACGCTCGCCAGTGGTTCACCCCCGGGTGAAAACAAAATCTCGGGCGGCGAGTGGTAGCCACTTCCGGCCGAAAACACCGTGAGCGGAGGCGTAGAAAAATCGTTCAGGTAAAAATCGGCGTATTTAATGCTTACGAGGGCTTGGCCGTCGGGCCCCCAGCCGCCGAACCCCTCTTTCTCGTCGCTTGATTTTATTATCGTTCTAGTTACAAAGTAATCGTTAGGTAGTTCTGCCGGATAAAAGTCATACTCGTAACACAATCTTTTGGTGCTCAAAACTCTGGCGGCCGACCCGCCAAGGTATTGAGGTGGAGACATCGTAAAAAATCTTTGGTTTATTTCCGGCTCCCAGTAGTTTCTGTACCCTCGCATTTCGTAAGACGTCTTGACAATGCCAGCGCCCGACGGCACGCTGTCCTTGTTCCATTCGACCGAGACTTGAACCGGCCTTCCGATGCTCTCAGGCCAAGGAACGTCAGAAGACCACGCGAAAATATCTCCGGACTTCGAGACAGCCCTACTGCCGGCGACGTCGCAGTGCTTCCATTCACCGGCAACTTGCTGCGGAACGGGGATGCTGCCTCCAATCTGTACAACGGCAGGCTCCTTCGTCCAGTATCCCCCAACCAGATGCACTTGAATTCCATCAGCCCCCACAGAAAAACACCCCTGCTCACGCCCGTCCCCAAACACAAAAAAGGCCCTTCCGGGCGATGATTTCGGCCAACCAAAAGCACCCCCGGGGAGCGGGACAGACCTTGCAAACGTGTACGGATTTGCGACGTGCCCAGAGAGTGTCACCTTTGGACTTGTTGCGTCGACTGTAACTTTCTTGTTTTCTAGCGTCAGCGTCGTCCCGCACCGGCCTTCCAGGGTCACCGGCGGCAGGTCTTCTAACGACGCTCTTCTGTACTGACTGCCACTGCTTTTGACGTTAAAATAGGCGGTGCCGTCGAACACGTCTAAAAGCTCGTACTCAGCGTCGCCGACGTCCAGGGTCAGTTCCGGGTCTCCGCTGATCGTTGAGTAGTTGTACGCCTGCCACCACTGCGGGAGGACGCCGACCGCCTGCGGGGTGATGGCCGCTTCTCCCGTAAGGCTGTTGACGAATTCGACGAGGTCTCCGGACTCTTTTGTGATCGTGTCGTAGAGGCAATCGATTACTCGGCAAGGCACGCCGTATGCCAATCCAAGTGAGGGCCCCCCTCGGCTGTACTCTACGTCCCAGGCATCTTCGATAGCCTTGCGAGGGTCATCCCCTTCGTAGTACAGGTATGTGTCCACCGATCCGCGATCAGCCTCAACGGTGGTGGAGGTCGACAGTTTTAGTTGAATGTACGGCTGGGAGTAAAAGCCGTAATCAGACGATCCGTCGTAAGATAGGTATCCTCCGGAATACGCGACAGGGATTCCATCATCCCAGGAAAGTCCGCCCCCTACGATTCTTGCTTCAAGAGACACCAAGCTTGGGACACTATACGGAATTGAAAAGGAATTTAATTTTCCGCTCCTGCCGGTGAAGAATGGGTCTGCGATATAGGAGGAGAGGTCGCCATCCCAGGCGATCGTCGCCTGGGCGGGGGCAAGCTCGACGGTGCCCGACGCGTTGCTGCCCCACGGGAAGGCGTCCTGGGGATCGCGGATGAAGCCGACGGAGAGGACCTTCGTGCTGCCGTTCGTGTACTCGCTGCCGCCGCTGTGAATTTTGACGCCGACTACTTTTCCGTTCGACCGGCAAGACACTTTTCCATTTCCAGCAACTTCAAGAGAAATCGGAGACCGGTATCCGCTGCCTGCGGACGAGACATGTCCTCCGACTATGAAACCGTTCCCAAGCCTTGCAATTGCCAAGGCATCAACACCATCGCCGGTGATCGTTACAGGAAGCGTCCTCTGGCTGTCGCCGTCGCCGGTTGAAAAGAGATCGACCGAGCCAGGGGCTTGAATTTCTATCGCCGTTATCGAGCCGCCAGAAATTGAAGCCGTGGCCTGAAAACCAGACGCCCCGGGGATCGTCACGACCGGCGGTGCCGTATACCCCGAGCCCCCGCTCTGGACCTCCACGGAGACCACCGCAAAGCGGACGGTGAGGCTGACCGATGCCTCTTGCTCGGGGGGCGACTGCTGCTCAACTACACGCACGGTCGGAATGCTTGTGTACCCGCTCCCGGCATTCTCGACCACAATCCAATAGCCGTAGAGCGAGTAGCTCATTGTGGCCTCCGCCAACGCTCCGCCGCCGGGGCCGGGAATCTCGCTCCAGTAGTAATCGCTGTTTTTGTAAAAAAATGAAACAGCCGGAGTCTTTGAATACATTCCTCCGCCGCCGCAATCAACTCGCGAGATCGACGAGGACAGCACGGCTTTCGGAGCCGATGTTCCCGGTGGCTGCCCTTTGCGCCCGAGCCCCAACCGCCCGTCGGAATTCTCCCCCCACGCCCACATTGTCCCGTCTTCTTTTATCGCAAGCGTAGCATTGGGGGCGCCGGGCATTGTGGAGATATGCTTCCAAGGCCCAGGGCTGACATAAACCGGCACAGAACTGGCAGAAAAAGTCCCGTCTCCGAGCAGGCCAGAGCCCCAGCCCCAGAGAGAGCCATCCTCCCTGATCCCATATCCGGCCGCAGCCCCCCCCGCGAAGAACTTCCAGTCTTCTTGGCTGTCGATTACCCGGGGGCTCGGATAGCCAAAAAGAGGCGACGTCGACAGTTCGCACCCGGAAGTCGCAGACCTCCCGACTGTATTAAGTTCGCCGCCAAAAAAAAACCACGCATACACCTTTGGGAAGCAGCACAGGAACCGCTTCAGGCAGTCGCCGATCCCGAGGCCGCCCATCTTACGAACACTCCGCAGAGACTAGGCGATACTCGCCCTCTTCTCCGCTTGGGCCTGGGCCTGGGAACACGGAGACCGTGCAATTCCGTCCTGGGCCGGTGCCTGCAATGTTTGAGAGAGAGTTGTAGGCGGACGCCGTTGCGGTTCCGGGAAGCAGCGTGATCGTCTTGTAGGTGCCCTTAAACCACGATCCGCCAAATGTGGCAAAAACAACGCCGGCGGCCGTCCCGCCGCCCCCGCCGCCCCCCGCCGCCCTCGGCAGCGTGCTCCCTTTCCGGCCACGCCGCCCCCGCTCCGACGCCTGCACGGCCGCCGCGATCCGCTCCGCATCCTGGAGAGTGAACTGAACGGGTTTCTTGCCCCAGTTCCCGCCCGCTCTGTAATTTCCTGAACTCATACCGCATCCGGTATCACGGGGAATGTGCCGTTGAACGTCAAAGACTTGTAGATGCGGAACGTCAGCATGTCCGGAGGCTGCCCAGGCGACTTCGCCCGGCCGTTGCTGAGCGCCGCCGGTTCGCTGACCGGCTCGCTGCCGGCCATGATCTTCTTCCGCTGGCCGCTGACAATCTCATTGAAGCCCACGTCCCAGGTCTGGAGGTCCCAGCCTGTGTTGCGGTAGGCGAGCGTCGTGCTCACCTCGTAGTAGACGTATTGCTCTCCGTTGACCTCTTCGATCTTGCGGTTGCCCGTGATTGACATGCACTTCCACGTTCCCGGGGCTCCGCCGCTCCAAGAGTCGCTGTTGATCGCGCCGACGTAGTTCTGCGCCTTGACGTAGGGGAACGGCGGCTCCGTATTCGCCGAGATAGTGACCGTGAACTCGCCCTCGTCGCGGTCGAGACCGCCAATCGGATCGCCGGCCGTGTTGATGATGATCCGCTTCGTTCCGTTGTCGCCAGAGTTGGGGTAGTACCAGAAGCACGGAGCCGAGGCGAGCGATCCCGAGAACGAGAACTGAGGAGGCCGGTCCGTCGGGTTTGGATTTGCTTCCTCTGGCTTCAGACCCTTGTAGGTGAACGTGACGCGGTAGTGGAACGGCGAATCGCCTTCCTGTTGGACGCTCGAATCCGTGAGGAACGCGTTGTCGTTTTCGGGGTGCGGGTCGAGCCATGAGACGCCTGGAGCCTCGCTAATCTCCTGGTAGGCATTGGCTGGGTCATCGACAGTGACCATCCACACTCGCGTGTATGTCGGCACGTCACCGAACGCATTCGAACGCGACCGGCCACGGAACATTTCTCTGGTTGAAACGACTGCCATGGCTACCTCGCGCCAAGCTGAACGATGGTCGCCGCCGCGTCGGGTTCCTTGGCGGCCTCAAGCAGGTACCTCGTGTTCCTTGCAATCTCAAGCTGAGCCTTGAGCGACGGGTTGTCGTTTCCGCGAAGGATGCGGAAGAACGTGTCGACGCCGGCCTTACTGCGAACGTCGGAGCCCTCGACGCCTCGGCGGTCGGGCTTGAGGTTGTCGAGGGC
>Ga0214923_10005089_pt1 | contig 15458 bp, 12 predicted proteins | sample LL1510_MetaG_FD_177993 | JGI IMG/M metagenome (GOLD analysis project Ga0214923, IMG submission 177993) | Freshwater microbial communities from Lake Lanier, Atlanta, Georgia, United States - LL-1510 | ecosystem: Environmental > Aquatic > Freshwater > Lake | place: USA: Georgia | collected...
ACCAGAATATTTATCCAAAAATTGATATTCGGTATTATACTTCTGAGGGCTCTTTGAAGTATGATTTTATTATACATCCGGGGGGAAAGGTAGAAGATATCGCGATGTATTTTGATGGGTTAACTTCTTTAAAAGTAAAAGATGCCGGATTATTGTTACAAACTACCGTTCAGCAGGTGAAAGAACTTCCGCCCGTTAGTTATCAGTTATTCGATGGTATAAAAGAGGAAGTCTATTGCCGGTTTGATGTTAAAGGAAATATTGTTCGTTTTAAGCTCGATAAGCCAATTGCTGCCAATGCAACATTAGTAATAGATCCTACTTTGGTATTTTCAACTTTTACCGGAAGCCGAGCCGACAATTGGGGCTATACTGCGACTTATGATAATCAGGGTAATTTTTATGCCGGGGGAATTGTGTTTGGTTCGAATGCAGGGGCAAGTTTTCCGGTGAGTAATGGAGCATTTCAACAAAACTTTCAGGGAGGTAGCAATACGGGAGAATCGAGTGGATTTGATATGGCTATTATTAAATTTGATCCATCGGGTGTTCGTAGAGAGTATGCTACTTACTTAGGTGGAAGTAAAGGCAATGAACAGCCTCACAGCATGGTAGTTGATAAAGATGGCAATTTGATTATTGCAGGCAGAACTACATCAACTGATTATCCAACGGCCGGTAGCTTAAAAAATTATGGTTCCCTAACCGGTCCGCTTTGGCATATTCTTGTAACTAAATTAAATGCCACCGGAACAGGACTTATTGGATCGGTGCGCATTGGGGGGAACGGACAAGATGGAGTTAATATTCGACACAAATATTCGAGTACTAGTGGAGCAGAGTCTATCAACCGAAACTATGGGGATGATGCAAGAAGTGAAGTTATCTTAGATAATGCCGGTAACATTTACTTTGCCACCTGTACTCAATCCACTGATTTTCCCACAACTCCTATTTCTCCTCAAACAACGATTGGTGGAACCAATTCAAAAGGAAGAGGGCAAGATGCAGTTATGCTCAAATTAAATCCTGATTTATCGGGTGTACAGTTCAGCGTTTTGTTTGGAGGAAGTGATGATGATGCTGCATATGTGCTTGCCATCAATCCATTGAATAATAATATTCTGGTGGCTGGTGCCACTGCCAGTCCGAATTTTCCTGGAAATAAAGCCGGAGTAAAATATGCTTCCTTCCAGGGTGGACTGGGTGATGGATTTTTAGCAGAGTTTTCCAATTCCGGTGCATTGTTGAGATCAACATATTGGGGTACGTCGGGCATTGATGCTATATATGGGGTACAATTCGATAAATTTGGTTTCCCCTATATAGCAGGAACTACCACCGGAAACTGGCCTGTTGTGAATGCGGTATTTAGTCAGGCTGGGGGAAAACAATTCATTGTTAAGCTCAAGCAAGACTTTAGCGATCCGGTTTATTCTACCATATTTGGCACTAATTCTGCCAATCCAAATTTATCTCCTACTGCATTTTTAGTAGACAGATGTGAGAATGTTTATTATTCAGGATGGGGTGGAACAGCTAATACGATTCCTCAATATCCAAATGCAGGAACCAATGGATTAACGGTAACTGCCGATGCATTTCAGAAAACTACAGACAATAGCGATGTTTATTTTTTTGTTTTAGAAAAAGATGCTGCTTCGCAATTATATGGATCATTTTTTGGTCAGAATGGCGGATTTGGTGAGCATGTGGATGGTGGTACAAGTCGTTTCGATCGTAATGGCGTAATATATCAATCACTCTGTGCCAATTGTGGAAGTATAAAGCCCCGCTTTCCTACTTCACCAGGGGTTTGGGCCCCCACGAATGGTTCAACCGCCTGTAATCTCGCTGCAGTGAAAATCGCTTTCAATCTTGCAGGAATTGGAACGGGAATTCGAACCAGTATAGAAGGTGTTTTGAGAGATACCAGTGGTTGCGTGCCCATGTTGGTAGATTTTACTGATACCCTTGCAATGGGAAAGCAATATATCTGGGACTTTAATGATGGATCTCCTAACTTAATTACTAATGTTCCAACAGCTTCTCATACATTTTCAACTGCTGGTATTTATCGGGTTAAACTTGTTGCAATTGATTCAGCTTCCTGTAACATTGCAGACTCATCCTACATAAATCTTCGTGTAAGAAATGATAAAGCTAATTTATCATTTGTTGAAACCAAGTTGCCGCCCTGTGCTTCTCTTTCGTTTCAATTTACCAATACCAGTACTGCTTCCAAGTCTTTTCAGAGTAACAGTTTTCGTTGGGACTTTGGCGATGGAACTTTTTTAAGTACAGGTAAATCTTCTTTTATTCACAGCTATTCAAGTCCGGGAACTTATCAAGTAAAAATGGTTTTAGTGGATACCAATTTTTGTAATGAACCTGATAGCATAGTAAAGCAAATCAGAATTTCAGCCAATGTAAATGCTCAAATCAAATCCCCCAGTCAAGGATGTGCTCCCTATTTAGCTTTTTTTGAAAATACTTCTTTAGGCGGAGAAACCTTTATCTGGAATTTTGGAGATGGAAGTCCGCTTAGTTACGAGGTGAGTCCTACTCACTTATATACTTCACCGGGCAACTATCTTGTTACCCTGATTGCTATTGATCCGGCGACCTGTAATTTTAGTAATACCACAACATTTAATTTGCGCGTAGATTCGGCACCTAAGTCGGGAATTGTTTTCAATCCTAATCCGGTACCAACCAATGAGGCGGTAAACTTTGTTAATCTGAGTTTGGGTGCCAGTAGATATAAGTGGTTATTTGGCGATGGATTTTTTTTAGAGACCATTAAACAAGACACGGTTGTGAAGCATTTATACAATGCATCTGAAACTTACAATGCCTGTTTGGTTGCCTTCAATTCGGCTGGATGTTCTGACACAGCTTGTATTAGTGTTGCTGTAAATGTTATACCCGGAGTAGAGGTGCCCAATGCCTTTTCGCCCAATGGGGATGGAATAAACGATCGTGTTTTGGTAAAAGGATTTGGGCTTGCAAAAGTTAGCTGGAAAATATATAGTAGGTGGGGAGAATTGGTATTTTTTACGAATGATTATTTAGAGGGTTGGGATGGAAAATACAATGGAAAACTTATGCCTCAGGATGTTTATCATTATGTGCTGGAAGTAGAGTTTTCGGATGGAAGAAAAGGTAGTAAAAAAGGAGATATCACTTTGTTGAGATAATGAAGCAATTAAAAATCATATTAACTGGATTAGGTTTTCTACTGATTGCAGCCAACAGTCTTGTGGCGCAGGATTTACATTTTTCTCAATATTACAATGCTCCCTTATTGATGAATCCAGCCAATACAGGTTTTAATCCAGATTTTGATTTCAGAGTGGGTGCAAATTACCGCAATCAATGGGCCAGTGTTGGTACGCCATACAAAACAATGAGTGCCTGGGGAGATGTAAAATTGTTGAATAATCAATTGGAAAATGGTTGGATTGGTTTGGGTGGAATGTTGCTGAAAGATCAGGCAGGTTCTGGAAGTTTAAGTGCAACTACTGGAATGATTTCATTAGCCTATCACCAAATGCTGGGCTATAATAGTTTGCTAAGTGGTGGTTTTGCTTTAGGGTATACGCAAAAAAGAATTGACCTGTCGAAACTCACATTCGATAGTCAGTGGAATGGACTGTTTTTCGATGTAAACATCCCATCAGCGGAGCCCTTTGCTTCGAATCAGGTGGCATATATGGATTTGCAGGCGGGAATTAACTATGCTTATTTTGCATCAGAAAATTTTTACTTCAATACCGGAATTAGTTTGATGCATTTGAATACACCCCGGGAGAGTTTTTTTGATGCCAGCATATCCAATAATCAGGTTAACATGCGTTACAACCTTTTTGTGAATGCAAACATTAAAGTACGTGATACCTGGATATTGAATCCTAATATTTATGTGAGTCAGGTTAGCAATTCCCGTGAAATTCTTGCCGGAATCAATGCCAACCGAGATTTGGGTGATAATGGTGCCCGTCAATTAATTATGGGAATTTATTATAGAAACAACGATGCCATTATTCCATTGTTTGGTTATCAGATTAATGATGTAAAGATGACTTTCAATTATGATGCTACGGTTTCCTCTCTGAGCAAAAGCAATCTTACTCGTGGGGCATATGAAATTTCTATTGTAAAATCAGGTATTTTCCCCTCCAGCCAGGGCCGACAGCTTCGTTGCCCTACCGTAAGTTTTTAATTCAAATTGTGTATAAGATAAATAAGGTTACCCCAACATTATTTTTATCTTGCAGTACAATTGTTTTACATGAAATATAGTCCAATTGACCCAACCTTGTTTATAAACAATCGCAAGCGTTTTGTAAAGGAAATGCTACCCAATAGTATTGCCATTTTTGTTAGCAACGACGAATGGCCTTACAATGGTGATGCGCTACATCAATTTAAGCAGAATAGTAATATTATATGGCTCAGTGGTATACCGCAGGAACAGACTATGGTAATTTTATTTCCGAATTGCCCAGACCCTAAATACCGTGAGGTGTTGGTATTGGTTCGTCCAAATGAGTTGAAGGAAAAATGGGATGGAAAAAGATTGAGAGCAAAGGAGGCAACTGCAATTTCTGGTATTACTACTATTGTTTGGCTAGATTCTATAGAGGCACTCTTGCAAACCTGGATACACTTGGCAGATAATATCTATCTTGATTCAAATGAAAATGATAGAAAGGCAACGGATATTCGTAGTTATAATTATCGATATATAGATACAATCCGAGCTGCTTATCCGCTACATCAATATCATCGCTCAGCTAAAATTTTAAAAAAGCTGCGTGCAGTTAAATCTTCTCAGGAAATAGCATTGGTACAAAAAGCCATTGATATTACCGATATCACTTTCCATCGACTATTAAAATTTATTCGTCCGGGAGTACATGAGTTTGAAATAGAAGCAGAAATCTGGCACTCATTTTTAAGTAACCGGGCAACCGGACCCGCCTATCATAGTATCATTGCCTCCGGGGATAATGCTCGAACCCTCCATTATATCAGCAATGCAGCGGAATGTAAAGCAGGGGATTTGGTATTAATGGATTTTGGAGCAGAATATGCAAATTATTGTGCCGACCTTACACGTACGGTTCCTGTAAGTGGTAAATTCACAGCTCGGCAAAAGGAAGTATATAATGCCTGTTTGCATTTACATAATTATGCCAAGTCTTTATTAAAACCCGGGATAACAATAGTTGATTATACCGAACTGGTAGGAAAAGAAGCATCCAAACAGTTTATAAAAATTGGGTTGCTTACTAAAAAAGAGGTACAGCAACAAGATCCTGAGCAACCATTATATAGAAAATATTTATATCACGGCATATCTCATCATTTGGGATTAGATGTTCATGATTTGGGAACCCGAACAGAGCCAATTCAGGCAGGTATGTTATTCACTGTAGAGCCTGGTATTTACATTGAAGAAGAAAAAATGGGTGTACGTATCGAAAATAATTGCTGGATAACTAAGAATGGATCTGTGGATCTTATGAAAAATATTCCCATTACAGTGGATGAGATAGAAAATTGCATGAAGCATAAAAAGAAATAGATAAAAAATAAGATTGACAGCTTATTTGTAATTTCAATCAACGCATGAAACAGATTCCCAATATATTTACTTTGCTCAATTTGTTGCTTGGGTGTTTGGCTATTGTTTGTATTCTCCAGCCCGGCATCATAATCACTACCAACGAATACGGAGAGCATCCTGTCTTTTTACCGGAAAATATAGTGTGGGCTTCTTGTTGCATTGGAGCGGCAGCAGTAGTTGATTTTTTAGACGGATGGGTAGCGAGATGGATGAAAGCAACTTCAGAAATCGGAGCACAATTAGATTCTTTGTCGGATGTTGTAAGTTTTGGTGTAGCTCCGGGAATGATTGTTTATCAGTTTTTACGTTATGCTTATGCTATGCTACCCAATGGATTGGATGTTGCAGAATATTTTTTACTACCTGCATTTTTAATTCCAATTGCTGGGGCTTATCGTTTAGCCAGATTCAATGTTACCGTTAACCAAAAGGATTCATTTACAGGTGTTCCTATTCCTGCTGTGGGTATTTGGATTGCCTCTTTTCCCTTAATTAATCAGTTCACTACCAGTGCATGGCAGTTTACTTTGATTCATACCGTTTCCTTTTGGTATTTTATTTCCATACTTTCAGCTTGGTTAATGGTTAGTAAACTTCCTATGTTGGCTCTAAAATTTTCCGGAGGTAATACACAGCAACCCAAAATACCTTATTTACTGGCTTTGGCAGTTATATCAATCATTTCAGCCTGGTTGATGGGCTGGATGGCAGTATCTGTTGGGTTCATTGCCTATGTACTCTTATCTTTGTTATATAAAAAATTAAACCATGACGTTTCAGGTACAGATTAAAGTGATGCCCCTTAAAGATTTATTAGACCCGCAAGGGAAGGCGGTGATGTCGGGTTTACACCAGTTAGGAATTGCAGGTGTACAGGATGTTCGAGTTGGGAAACATATAACACTTAGCATTGAAGCTCCCGATGCTACAGCAGCAGAAGCGATTGCCACATCAGCTGCCAAACAATTATTGGCAAACCCCGTTATGGAATTTTTTGAAGTGGTAGTTGCCGGATGAACTCGTTCAAATAATAAAAACACTACCCTTGCTATACCTGGTTCCTACCCCGCTTGGTAATTTACAGGATATTACTCTCAGAGCATTGGAAACCCTTAAGTCGGTTGATTTGATATTGTGTGAAGATACCCGTACTTCACAAAAATTATTACAGCACTATCAAATTCAGCAACCACTTACACCCTATCATCAGCATAATGAACATCGAATAACATCGCATTTGGTCGATCAGCTGCAAGCGGGAAAAAAAATGGCTTTAATTACTGATGCGGGAACACCGGGTATTTCGGATCCAGGATTTTTATTGGTAAGGGCATGCATTCGTGCTCAAATTCAAGTTATTTGTTTGCCAGGTGCAACGGCTTTTGTCCCGGCTCTGGTAACCAGTGGATTGCCCAATCACCGCTTTTGTTTTGAGGGATTTTTACCTTTGAAAAAAGGAAGGCAAACCCTGTTACAACAGTTGGCAACAGAACCACGTACTATAATTTTATATGAAAGTCCGGTACGACTGGTAAAAACACTTACAGATATTTGTTCATTTTTTGGAAAATCCAGGAAAGCTAGTGTTAGCCGTGAAATCAGCAAATTGTTTGAGGAAACCCAAAGAGGAAGTTTACAGGAATTGATTGAATATTATACCCAGCATCCCCCTAAAGGCGAATTGGTAATAGTTGTGGAGGGTTTTGATGAAAAACAAACAGTATCGGTATAAACCCTGTTCAGGTTTTTGTTAAGCACTCCGCTTTACGTATTTTCACTCTTCAACTAAGTAATATTTATAAATTAAGCAGTATGACAAGAACGACTAGTCTGTTAATTATTGTGAGCTTTCTACTCATAACATCAGTAAAAGCACAACCGGATCGTTGGCAGCAACGTATTAAGTATACCATGAATGTAAACATGGATGTAAATACCAATCGCATATCGGGGACTTCAAAAATTGAATATTCCAATCAATCACCTGATACATTGAATCGCTTGTTTTTTCATACATATTGGAATGCATTTCAGCCGGGAAGTAGTATGGATGTAAGGAGTCAGGAGTTGGGAAAAATTCGTTTATCAGAACCTCGCAGAAACTCTGATGGTTTAGATTGGGACGACAGGGTGCGGGATAGAATCAGCAAATTACAACCAGATGAAATTGGATATCAGCTGGTAAAAAAAGTAATTATTAATGGGGTAGCACAGCAGCTGAAAGATCATGAAACCATTTTGGAAGTAGTATTATCCAAACCAATATTACCTAAATCTAAGGTAATGATTGATTTGCAATTTGAGGCGCAGGTTCCCTTGCAGGTAAGAAGGAGTGGAAGAGATAATAAAGAAGGGATTCGGTATAGCATGAGCCAGTGGTATCCGAAAATGGTTGAATATGATTATCAGGGTTGGAATGCGAATCCCTATATTGCCAGAGAGTTTTATGGGGTTTGGGGAGATTATGATGTGAATATAACCATCCAAAAAGATTATCTGGTAGCAGCTGGTGGAGATTTATTAAATCCGGCTGAAACAGGATTTGGATATCCCGGTAGTAATGATGCAAGCAAAAAATCGACTGGAAATACCATTACCTGGAAATGGCAGGCTTATAATGTTCATGATTTTGTTTGGGCTGCAGATCCACAATACAAAATTATCACACGTACATTGGCAAATGGTCCATTGGTTAGGGTAGTGTATAAGCAAGTTGATTCACTGGAAGCTAACTGGCAGCGTTTGGCTGATAGCATGGTTTCTGCATATCCTATCATAGCGCGCACTTTTGGAGCTTACCCTTATAAAACCTATACATTTATTCAGGGAGGAGATGGAGGAATGGAGTATCCAATGGCAACATTGATTAAGTCGGCAAGTATTGGCACTGCCATACATGAATGGATGCATAGCTGGTTTCAGATGATGATGGGAACCAATGAGTCGCTTTATGCGTGGATGGATGAAGGATTTACCGACTATGCAACCAACCGTGTAATGAGTGAAATGAGGAGGGAGACCGGTTTTTATTTTACCAACTCTTACAGAAGCTATTTGAATTTGGCCAAGAGCGGATACGAAGAACCGGCATCAACTCATTCAGATCATTATAATACCAACTATGCCTATTCATCTGCTGCTTATGGAAAAGGAGCTGTTTTCCTGGCACAACTAGGTTATATTGTTTCGGATAGTTTACTCAATAAAATTTTATTAGCTTATTATAATACCTGGCGTTTCAAGCATCCTAACCCGAATGATTTTATTCGCGTTGCAGAAAAAGAAAGTGGAATGGAATTGGATTGGTATAAGGAGTATTTTATCAATTCAACTAAAACAATTGATTATTCGGTAGGGGATGTAAATATGAAAGATGGAAAGGCACTCATTACTTTGAAACGAGTTGGTAAAATGCCGATGCCTGTGGATGTATTAATTACATTTAAAGATGGATCGAAAGAAATGCATACCATTCCCTTGAATCTGATGTATGGGAATAAGCCTGCGGAATCTTCGATTCCATGGTTTACTGAAACCGAATGGAAGTGGACGCATCCCGAATATGCATTTTCAACTAACCGTTCGGTGAAAGAAATTAAATCAATTGAAATAGATCCAAGTATGCGGATGGCAGATATCAATCGTGTTAACAACCGGCTGATTATTCCGGACTAAGTAAATATACTTTTGTAAATAAGGGGGGGATGATTATTCCCCCCTTTATTTTGCAACATGCAAAATAAATTTTTCCTCAAAATAGGGCTCTGGGAAAAGCTGATGTACCGACATCAATCTTGGGCGTACCCCACTCTCAGAAATTTCCTGATGCAGATCTCCACCCTTTAAACAGATGAGTCCGTGTGCCATCGCATTGTCTGGATCACTTGCCTGCCTTCTTTTTATCAGGGGTTCACTCCATCTCCATAAGTCTTTCAGCGGTGCAACAGCACGCGATACTGCAAAATGAAATGCCGATTTTTTCATGTCTTCCACCCTTGAATGGATGGTAGTTACATTTTGGATACCCACGGCTTCGCATACTGCATTCACAACAGTAAGTTTTTTGCCGATGCTATCAACCAAAACAAAATTCACCTCCGGAAAAAAAATTGCCAGGGGCACACCCGGAAATCCACCTCCGCAACCAATATCAATTACACGGGTTTTGGGTTGAAAGTCGGCAATAGCAGCAATGCTTAGCGAATGTAAAACATGGTGCAGGTAAATACTTTCAATGTCTTTTCTGGAAATCACATTGATTTTAGCATTCCATTCTTTATAGAGTGCCTCCAGTTGTTGAAACTGGCTCAATTGATGGGATGTGAAATCACTGAAATAGCGTTCAATCAGTTCCAGTTTTTCCGGGGAGCTTTCCATATGGCAGGGAGCGTGAATAAATAATAAAATGGCATCCAACAATCAAAAAACAGAAACCAGGGCCAAAGGTCTGTTTCTTTTAATTTTTTCATCGTTCTATACAGCACCAATGCCTGAATGAGAAATCTAATCCCAAAAATTCCAAGGCTCAACTGCCAGTTATACAAAATTGCTGATGCAATTAATAGCGGATAAAATAAAAAAAGGGAAGTGGAATACATTCCTAGTAGAAACTGATGTAGCGGTTTATAAAATCGGCTGGTAGTGTAATGCCGGTACTTTTGCACCATCCATTCGCTCCATTTCTTTCTGGCTTCACTGTAAGTAAATGTATCAGGATCAATCATGATTGCAGTGTTGGTAGCAGTTGCCACCTGATTAATAAACAAGTCATCATCCCCACTGGGTATCTGATTGATAGAGGAGAATCCCTTATTTTTTAAAAACAATTCTTTTTTATAACTCAGGTTTCTGCCAACCCCCATGTAAGGGATTCCTGCAAGTGCGTAAGAAAAATATTGAAGTGCAGTATGAAAAGTTTCAAAGCGAATCAGTTTATTTAATAGTCCGGGTCTTTTATGATAAGGACCATACCCCAACACGATTTCAGAGTTGTCACGATAGGCTCCTTGCATTTTATTAATCCAGTGTTCCGAAGAGGGAATACAATCAGCGTCGGTAAGTAGAAGCGTTTCATACTTTGCTGCACGGATACCCATACTAAGCGGGAATTTTTTACCAGTTATCAGTTTAGCCTCCTGTGTAAGATGAATATGATTAATGTGTTTAAAAGATTTTTTAAACTCATCAATCACATACCTGCCATCATCCAATGAATTATCGTTAACAACTATCAGCTCATGGGTAGTGGGATATTCCTGAACCAATATGCCTGGTAAATTTCTCGCAAGGTTTTCAGCTTCATCTCTGGCACAAATAACAACAGAAACGGGATTGTCCTGAGATGCGTTTCGAGGTTTTTCTTTGTAAAATGCCAGCCTGCTAAAAAAAAACAGATAATAAAAAAGTTGTAGGGCGGTTATTACGCAGAAAGTATAAAATATGGTTTGAACAATAATTGCGGGTATCATGAAGCAAAAATAATGTTTGTGATGCAAAGATGGTGTCTATAATAAGTAGATCTCTCCTTTCATGCGCTAACTGCTGCCGAATTCATGTATTTTTGTACATGGCTGATTCCTTTTTTACCCTTCAAACAACAGATACAGCAACTGCTGCCAGAGCGGGTGTGTTGCATACCGATAATGGTAACATTCAAACACCTATTTTCATGCCGGTGGGTACAGTGGGAACTGTAAAATCATTAAATCAGCAACAATTAAGCGAGCAAGTTCGGGCACAAATAATTTTAGGGAATACCTACCATTTATATCTCCGCCCTGGAATTGAGGTTTTAGAGGCCGCCGGTGGATTGCATCGCTTTATGAATTGGGAAAGGCCCATTTTAACTGATAGTGGCGGTTATCAGGTTTTTTCATTGGCATCTAATCGGAAAATAACCGAAGAAGGTGCAATATTTCAATCGCATATAGACGGGAGTAGGCATTTATTTAGTCCGGAAACCGTAATGGGTATTCAACGCAGTATTGGTGCCGATATCATGATGGCATTTGATGAATGTCCGCCTTATCCCAGTGAATACGGATATGCAAAAACCAGCATGGAACTTACCCATCGCTGGTTAGTACGTTGTAAAAATTATTTGGCAGAAAATCCTCCGTTATACGGTTATAGTCAGCAATTATTTCCGATAGTGCAGGGTAGTACATATGCTGATTTGCGAAAAGCTTCCTGTGAGTTTGTTGCATCTTTAGGGGCTGCTGGAAACGCAATTGGGGGATTAAGTGTAGGTGAGCCCGATGAAATGATGTATGAACATACTGCGGCCTGTTGTAGCTATTTACCCGAAAATAAACCCCGGTATTTAATGGGTGTGGGCACTCCCTGGAATTTGCTTGAATGTATTGCACTGGGTGTTGACATGTTTGATTGTGTAATGCCAACACGAAATGGAAGGAATGGAATGTTGTTTACAACACAAGGGGTAATCAATATCCGAAATAAAAAATGGGCACAGGATTTTTCATTGATTGATGAAGGTTTGCCTCCCGAAAGTAGACTTCCCTATACCAAAGCTTATTTAAGACATCTTTTTGTTGCCGATGAGTTACTGGCGTTACAGTTGGCTAGTCTGCAAAACCTTAGTTATTACCTCTGGCTGGTAGGGGAAGCCAGGAAACATATTTTACAGGGCAGTTTTTCAGTATGGAAGGCTGAAATGTTATTGCAATGTAAAGTGCGGTTATAAAATAAAGGTAGGGTTTAACAAGGTTTTTCATGGGTACAGTCTATCGCCCTTTATCTTTGCTAATTGCCATGAAAAAAATTGACTGGTACATATTAAAGAAGTTCCTCACTACCTTCTTCTTTGCTATATTTCTATTTACCATTATTGCGGTGGTAATTGATGTTAGTGAGAAGACTGATGAAATGGTTCGTTCGAGATTAGGGGTGAAGCGAATATTTTTAGAGTACTATATAGGTTTTATTCCTCATATAATTGCCCTTTTATTTCCACTTTTTGTATTTATTGCGGTTATATATTTTACCTCCAAAATGGCGGTGAAAAGTGAAATCATTGCCATCATAGCAGGGGGTACGAGTTATAGTCGGTGGTTAAGGCCCTATTGGATTGGGGGATTGATATTGGGGATTATTTTATGGTTTGCCAATCAGTATGTAGTTCCCAGAGCAAATAAAATCAGGAGCAGTTTCGAATCGAAATATATTGATGCCAATTCAAGTTACAATGCATTGGTGGGCGGGAATACCAATATTTATTTTCGGGTAGATTCATTTACCTATGCAGGTATTCAGCGGTACGATACTTTTACGAAGCGAGGTGGTCCGGTATTCATGTTTAAGTTGAAAGATCAGCACCTCAAAGAGAATATGCGTGCCGAGGGTATTGTTTGGGATACAGCAACTAAGAAATGGCGACTGGAATCGGTAATCAATAGAAAGTTTTTACCATTGGGTGAAAAAGTTACCCTGCAAGATTTTGAAAACCGCTCCTATAATTTCAATCCACAGGATTTGGGAAGGGACAAGTACACCAAAGAGCGATTAACTACTCCCGAATTAAACCGGTTTATTGAATTAGAAACACTACGAGGTTCGGAAGGGTTAAATGAGTTAAAAGTAGAGCGGTACAGGCGAGATGCTACCAGTGCAACGGTTTTGCTGCTAACCTTGATAGGGGCCATTGTAGCCGGACGAAAAGTGAGGGGGGGAAGTGGATTGCATCTGGCAATTGGATTTATGCTGGCAGCAGGCTTTATTATTACCGATCGTTTTTCTACCATTTTTTCTACTAAAGGCAGTTTGCCACCACTCATAGCCGCCTGGATTCCTAATGCCATTTTCCTGGGTGTGGTTATATATCTATATCGGAAGGCACCTAAGTAAATGTTAAATGAATTTAACGTTCGCATACACTGGATTCTTTGCTCTGCACCCTAAGTTGCCCTACCTTTGTGTTATCTGAAAATTGACATAGCTGAGCAGTTTCAGATTGCATCACTTGAAAAAACATTTGTATGGGAATCGTTAAAGAGCGTTTCAAAGAAAAGGCCGACGCTGCCAACCTGGAAATTAAAGATTTATTGAAAGAACACGGAAATAGAAAAGCCGGGGAAGTTACCCTTTCGCAGATCTATCAGGGTATGCGGGGAATTACCGGTTTGGTTACCGAAACCAGCTTATTAGATGCTCAGGAAGGTATACGCTTTCGTGGATACAGTATTCCCGAATTACAATCGAAACTGCCAACTGCCAAACCGGGTGGTGAACCCATGCCGGAGGGATTATTTTATTTGATGTTGGTAGGGGAACTACCAACTGAGGCAGATGCTCATCATATCACGAATGTTTGGCAGAGAAGAAGTCATGTACCCAATCATGTATTTGCTACCATTGATGCACTTCCCATTACTACGCACCCCATGACGATGTTTGTTACAGGGGTAATGGCATTACAAACGGAAAGTCATTTCGCCCGTGCCTATGCAAAGGGAATCAATAAAAAAGAGTACTGGTCGTATGTGTATGATGATGCTATGGATTTAATTGCACGTTTACCAAGGATTGCAGCTTATATCTATCGCAGAAAATATAAGAATAATGAACATATTCATCCGGATGGTTTACTAGACTGGGCTGGAAATTTAGCTCACATGATGGGTTATGCGGATGAGAGTTTTATGGAGTTGATGCGTTTATACATGACGATTCATGCCGACCATGAGGGAGGTAATGTATCGGCACACACCACACATCTGGTGGGTTCTGCTTTAAGTGATCCCTATTTAAGCTATGCAGCTGGTATGAATGGACTTGCAGGTCCGTTGCATGGATTGGCCAATCAGGAAGTGATCAAGTGGATTTATGAAATGCAGGAAAGCTTAGGCACGGATGCCCCTACTAAAGAGCAAATTGCCCAATACGTTCAGGATACCCTGTCTTCTGGTAAGGTAGTTCCGGGATATGGACATGCCGTTTTAAGAAAAACAGATCCCCGCTTTACCGCTCAAATGGAATTTGGCAAAAAGCATATGGCGGATGATAAACTGGTAAACACTGTTTGGAATATTTACGAAACAGTACCGCCCATTTTACAATCTCTCGGAAAAATTAAAAACCCCTGGCCCAACGTAGATGCCCATAGCGGTGCATTGTTGGTGCATTACGGACTGGTAGAGTATGAATTCTATACGGTATTATTTGCGGTAAGTCGTGCCCTCGGCGTATTAGCCAGTTTATGCTGGGACAGAGTTCTGGGTTTCCCAATTGAGCGTCCAAAATCAGTTACCACTGATTCGGTTAAAAATTGGATTGCAGGTAAGGATGAGATTTGGGATTAATTTGAGCAAATAGAATTTAATGGGTTTTCTAAACAGCTTTTGCTGTGGAGAGTATCGGGGTCGAACCGACGACCTCCCCGATGCATCGGGGCGCTCTAATCAACCGAATTAATCAATTGCTCTATATATTTTCTGCTTTTCATTTTTTTAATGAAAGATTCTCGATTTCTTGCTTCTTGATTTGTCGCAAATTTTTCTACATACTTTAATACCCATGGCATTCCCCCTTTGGTAGATTTATTTCTACCGGAATTATGCTGCAACAAACGAGTCCCAAAATCCTGACAGCTTCCGGTGTAGTACTTGTCTATTGTTGCTGAATAAATGATGTAGACAGTAAAATCCATAAAAAAAGCCCCAATTAGGGGCTTTACAGTGTGGAGAGTATCGGGGTCGAACCGACGACCTCCCCGATGCATCGGGGCGCTCTAATCAACCGAATTAATCAATTGCTCTATATATTTTCTGCTTTTCATTTTTTTAATGAAAGATTCTCGATTTCT
>Ga0214923_10005091_pt1 | contig 15455 bp, 14 predicted proteins | sample LL1510_MetaG_FD_177993 | JGI IMG/M metagenome (GOLD analysis project Ga0214923, IMG submission 177993) | Freshwater microbial communities from Lake Lanier, Atlanta, Georgia, United States - LL-1510 | ecosystem: Environmental > Aquatic > Freshwater > Lake | place: USA: Georgia | collected...
ATTGGAGATCAAACTGGCCAGCGGGTGTTGGCGGATCAATGCCAGCGCATGCTCGGGGTGGTTAAATGGCGGTGGCAGGTACATGCGAAATATGGATGGACTTCAGCCTTTATTCCCACTCAATGGTGGCTGGTGGTTTACTGCTCACGTCGTAGGTGACGCGGTTGATGCCGCGCACTTCGTTGATGATACGACCAGATACTTTTTTGAGCAATGCATAAGGCAGTTCGGTCCAATCTGCAGTCATAAAGTCGGAGGTTTGAACTGCACGCAAGGCCACCACATAGTCATAGGTGCGGCCATCGCCCATCACGCCCACACTCTTGACAGGCAAAAATACAGTAAAGGCTTGGCTGGTGAGGTCGTACCAAGAAGTGCCTTTGTCATCTTTGAAATTGCGCAGCTCTTCAATAAAGATGGCATCGGCTCGGCGCAGCAAATCGGCATATTCTTTTTTGACTTCGCCCAAAATGCGCACGCCTAAGCCGGGTCCTGGGAAGGGATGGCGATAAACCATCTCTCGAGGCAAGCCCAGTGCCACGCCCAACTCACGCACTTCATCTTTGAAAAGTTCGCGAAGTGGTTCCAACAATTTCAAGCCCAGCTGCTCAGGCAAGCCACCCACGTTGTGGTGACTTTTGATGGTGACGGCTTTTTTGCTTTTAGCACCGCCCGACTCAATCACATCGGGATAGTTGGTGCCTTGGGCAAGGAAGCTAGCACCCTTATGGCCACCTGTGCCCGCTTTCAGTTTGGCAGCTTCGTCTTTGAAGACATCGACAAACAAACCGCCAATAATTTTGCGTTTTTGCTCAGGCGCGCAACCCGCCACGGCCATGCCACGGTAAATGCCCAAGGGGCTTAAACCACGTCGCTGAGCCATTTGACCGTCCATCAAGACACATGCACTGGCGCCATCAGACAATTGACTGGCGTTGCCTGCGGTGATCAGTCCACCCTCCAGGACTGGTTTTAAGGACGACAAGCCTTCGATGGCAGTGTCGGGGCGATTACCTTCATATCTGATCGACAAAATAGCCCACACCTGCTTGTGCCATTTGTTTGTAGCCACAGAAGCCGTTGTAAACCAAGGGGCTGGTGGGTTCAGACAATGCTTTAGTAGGTGTATAAGTGCCCACGATGGGTACTTTGCCGGCTCTGATGGTTGGCGCCAAAGCGACCTGAGAAGCTGAACTGCCCATGCCAGAGATGGCAATCACTGGTGTTTGACCCACCAAGTTTTCGAAGTTAATTTTGTCGGTGGCCGCATTAAAGCGATTATCTTCAGCCAACACATTGATCTTGCGACCATTGACGCCGCCGGCTTCATTGAGCTTGCGCATGTAATCTTGAAATCCAACCACCCAAGGAGATTGCGATCCCGATGTAGGACCTGACATGTCCATCAAAATCCCCCAATCGATGTGGTCTTTGTACACGCCATCTTGCGGTACCTCCTGCGCCATGGCAGTGAGCGTGCCCAGGGTCAGTGCTGAAAAAGTAGCCACTTTGATGCGCGTTAACAAACGCTCTGCTGTGCGTGTTGTTTTGCTTTCTTTCTTTGTCTTTATGACGTCTCCTTGGTTATATTGCTTCTCTGAAGCGGGGTGGGTAAAAAAAGAAATTATTCAAGACTGTTTCAGTGAACTCACAGAACATCGGTGCAATTCAAAACCAATGGTTTTGAAAATATGATCGGCAATGTGATTGGCAGCAGGAACCCATTTGCCCATGCCCAACAAGCCGTGAACATGGTCATTGAAATGCAACACACTGACACGATTACCCTCATCCATCAATCGTTGAGCGTAGGCTCTGCCCTCGTCGCAGAGTGGGTCGTGTGCCACGGTCATCACCAAGGCTGGCGCCACATCCTGAAGGCTTTCAACTCGCAGCGGAGAGGCTTTCCAATTCAGTCGATCATTTTCTTGGGGGGTGTAGTGATTGATGAAATATTTCATGGTGGCAGCAGTCAGCGGCACATCCTTTGTGATGGCGGCATAGCTTTGACTGCTGGCAGTCAGGTCTAAGGCTGGATAAATCAGGGCTTGATAAACAGGCTCAATGATTTCACCCTCGCGTCCCATGATGGCCAAGACTGCCGCCAAATTACCACCAGCACTGTCACCACCAACACCCACAGCATCGGCATTGATGTGAAGTTCGTTGGCTTGTTCATGTATCCAACGCCATGCAACAGTTGCGTCTTGAAGTCCTGCAGGAAAAGGATGCTCAGGGGCCAAACGGTAGTCAACTGCGACGACACACACTTGCGCCACAGTGGCCAATCGGCGACAGAGTCGGTCGTGGCTTTCTAAATTTCCGATCACCCAACCACCGCCGTGCAAAAAAAGCATGCAAGGCAATGCTTGGTTCTCATCTGTTCCTTGCCCTCGGTAGACCCTGATCCGCAAGGAACCTGAATCACTGGGTATTTCCATGTCCTTGACAGAGGCAACCTCACCGCCGTCACTTTGCATGGCTGCCCAGCCAGCGGCGTAGGCTTTACGCGCATCGACTGGACTTAAATCTTGAAAAGCAGGATATCCCGCTTGTTTGGCAAGCGCCAGAAGTTTGCGAGTGTCGGGGTCAAAGATGTGGGTCATGGCTGCCATTCAACGTCCCGTCCAATGTGGTGATCGCTTTTCACTGAAAGCCAAAGCACCTTCACGCGCATCATTGGAAGCAATGACCTGTTCCAATATTTCGTTTTGTTTCGTCCATTTGCGGTCTTCCTGCCATGCAGCCGATTGCGTCATGATGTGTTTGGTCATCTGAACTGCGAAGGGTCCATTTTGGCTAATTTCAAGGGCCAATGCTTTGGCTTCAACCAAGGCTTGTCCCGGTGCGGTCAGCCTGTTAATTAAGCCCCAGTGAGCTGCTTGCTGAGCTGACATGGGCCTTCCAGTGAGGGCGTATTCAAGCGCAATTTGAGGGGGAATTTTTTGGGGTAAGCGCATCAAGCCACCTGATCCAGCAATCAAACCTCTGCGAACTTCAGGAATACCAAATTGGGCCGTATCGGAGGCCACAATTAAATCGCATGCCAATGCAATTTCACAGCCGCCCGCCAATGCATAACCCTCAACTGCTGCGATCAGCGGTTTGCGTGGCGGTGTTTGGGCAATCCCTGCCAAACCACGCCCTTCTAACTCGACACGCTCACCTTTGAGGAACGCCTTGAGGTCCATGCCTGAGCAAAAATGATCACCTTGTCCGGTCAAAATACCAATCGACAGATCGGGATTGTTGTCTAACTTGTCCATGGCCTGCGCAATCATCTCAGAGGTTTTGCGATCGATGGCATTTCGAACCGCTGGTCGGTTGATGGTGACGATCAACACAGCCCCGACTTGCTCTGTCAGCACATTGTCATTTTGAATTTGAGCAGGCTTTGTCATTGAATGACCTTTGATTTCTTGAGACTGGCTTTCAATCCCACGCGGTCTCGAATAACGCGACCACTTTCAACTTTTCCATCCATCACGCGAACCAAGCCGTTGCAATGTAAAACAGCGTTGGATTGGTTGGGTTCGAGTCCAGACAAACCATTCAGATAAATACCGGTTTGTTTTGCATGAAAAGCAACGACAGAACCACTGGCATGTAATTCATCAATGACCGTGGTGGTCACTTGAAACTCTAAGGGAACGCCGGTGATGTGCTCGTCATCACACCGCACTAGTTTTTCAGAAGGGGGCCAAGACTTGTTCAACCACTGCGAAACGATGGCCATGGCATCTTGGTCAGGGGCCTCCTGAGGCAGATCCCAAGGTGCAACAGCAGGTGCCTCTAAGTGATCAGACACGCCCGATTTCATTTGGCGATGACGTGTGAAGTAATCCTCCTGGGCCACGCAACGAATGAGCTTTTCGCCGTCATGAATGTAAATAGCCACACCCGACCAGCAGGCTGACTTACCATCGGAAGCGCCGTGTTCTGAGAACCAGGCCGCAGCCCAGTTTTCGCCGGCAATGGCTTGATGGACCGTCATGCTCAAAGATGGAAACAACTTAAATTGTTGTTGTACCGCAGGCAGCCATTGGGTGTCACGTCCTGCAAAAACCACATCACCGATCTCCAATTTGTAATCAGGCGCAATGAATTCTCGAGCGGCTTCATCACTGTGCTGATTGAAATAATTAACCACCCATCGTTTCAACAATTGAAGCGATGTTTGGGAATTGGCTTGGAATGTGTTTTGCATTGTATGAATCAGGTTTTTGACTTCGCTGGGTCATCAATCCTTGTGATAAAGCCTGCGAAGCTCTCGCTTGAGCAGTTTTCCGGAGGCATTGCGAGGCAACTCATTGGCCATCACAACAGAGGTAGGACATTTGTAATGGGCCAATCGGTCTCTGGTGAATGCCATTAAATCTTCTGGCTCAGCGGTTTGCCCAGAACGTAAGACCACGATGGCCATGGGCGTTTCACCCCAGTGTGAATGCGGTACACCAATCACACCCACCTCTTTCACAGCAGGGTGCGCATTCATGGCGTTTTCAACTTCGGCTGGATAAATGTTTTCGCCGCCCGAGATGATCATGTCCTTGAACCGATCGAACATGTAAACATAACCCTCTGAGTCTTGATAAGCGGCATCGCCGGTTCGTAACCAACCGCCAGGTTGGATCGCTTCTGAAGTGGCTTCAGGCTTGTTCCAATATCCCTTCATGACCATGCCAGATTGAAGCCAAATCTCACCCACCTCACCCACTTTCACATCACTGAATGTGGTGGGATCGATGATTCGCAAGTTAACCCAGGGGTATGCTTTGCCACACGATTTAAGCAGGCCTGACCTTGGGCCTTCGGGTTCGTGATCTTGAGGTGGCAAATCCAACACCGTACCCGCAGTTTCTGTCATGCCGTAGGCTTGCATGAAATTGCATTTCAACACCGCCAACGCTTGTTTAAGCAAGACATCCCCAATGGGAGATGCGCCATACATCAGCAATTGAAGACTCGAGAAGTCAGCATTCTCAATGCCGGGTGTGAGCAACAGGGATTGAACGACCGCAGGGACAAAAAATGTGTGTGTCACCTTGTAGCGCTCAATCAGGTCAATGGCCACGGCGGGATTAACTTCTTTCATGAGCACCGTATGCCCACCCACCATCATGGTGCTGGTGCCATAACCGGTGCCCCCCACATGGAACATCGGCATGGCCACCAAGTTAACGCTGTTGGGCCCCATGCCCCAAGTTTCACCCAGCTTGCGGGTGAATGCCATGTTGGCATTGGTCAACATGACGCCCTTGGGCAAGCCTGTGGTGCCGGAGGTGTACATCAACAAGGTGACATCGTCCGCTTCACCCACATGACCTGGATCTTCATGTGAATCTGATCGCCAAGCCTCAAATTCAGACCCCAAAACCACCACTTGATGCAAGCCAGGTGTGTGCCTGGTGTTGGCATTGAACAGCTTTTCTTCGTCAGGCCCAAGGAAAGCCACTTTGGGTTTAGCATCGGCCACAATGGCTTCAATTTCTCCAGGCGCTAAACGCCAATTGAGACCCACCAAGATGGCGCCAATTTTGCTGCAAGCAAACAAGAGTTCATAAAACTCTGCTCTGTTTTTGGTGAGCAATGCCACCCTGTCGCCAGCATTCACACCGGCCGAACGCAAGGCTTGCGCGGAACGCGAACTCAATCGATGCAAGTCTGCAAACGACCATGTACTTCCTTCAAAACTCAAAGCAGGTGCTTCAGGCCGGCGTTGGGCATGCTCACGGATAATTTGTGCAAAAGTAGACATGTTGATCAAAGCAAATGCGTTTTGAATGACATTCGTTCAATAACTTTTTGGCAAACCCAAACTGTGTTGAGCCACAAAGTTCAAAATCATTTCACGGCTCACTGGCGCAGTTTTGTGCAAACGCGCAATGAACCACAAGTCGGCCAGCCCATACTCAATGGCCATGCCATTGCCCCCATGCGTTTGAATGGCTTGGTCCAAAGCTTCCAATGAGGCCTCTGCAGCCGCAAACTTGGCCATATTGGCAATTTCTCCGGCATCGGGTGAACCTTCGTCAAAGAGTTGCGCCGCACGTGCCGTCATCAAACGTGCTTGTTGAACGGCAATGTAAGATTTAGCCAGAGGGTGCGCTATGCCTTGATGCGCGCCAATGGGTGTTTTCCATACCGTGCGGTCAATGGCGTATTGAGACCCCTTTTCAATGGCAAACCTGGCAATGCCATTGTTGATGGCCGCAGCACACACCCGCTCTGGATTTAAACCCGCAAACAGATGACGCAAACCCTGACCTTCTTGGCCGACCAAGGCTTCTGCGCCTAAGGAGACATTGTCGAAATACAACATGAACTGCGTTTCAGGAACATGCAATGCGGTTTCAATGGGCGTCATGGAAATACCTGGCGCATCCGCATTCACGATGAACAAAGACAATGCATTGCGGCCTTGTTCATCGACTTCTTCACCGCGCGCAACCACCATAATGGCATCCGATTCATCGACAGCCGAAGTCCAATATTTATTGCCATTGAGCTTCCAACCTGTGCCATCTTTTTTTGCAACGGTGCTAACTTTGTGGGTGTTGGTGCCGGCGTTGGGCTCTGTGATGGCGAATGCCAAACGCTTTGAGCCATTCGCCAATGCCGGCAACCATTCATTTTTCTGGGCCTCACTGCCGTGTTGCTCAATGATGGGGGCGCAAATGGAGCCAATGACCAAGGACAAAATGGGGCATCCCTGTGCAGCAGTTTCTTCAATCACCACGTTGTAATCGGCCAAGCCGCTGCCGCTGCCTGCACCGCCACCATATTTTTCTGAAATGTGAACGCCCAAAAATCCAGCCTCGGCCAAAGCATTCCAGAGCTCAACTGGTTTGACGTTTCGTTTCACCACGTCTTGAAAATAGCTGCGTCCAAAATTTGCGACCAACTTCCCCACGCTTTCGCGCAATAGGGGGTGGTGGTCGGAGGTGTCAACCAAGCTTGAGTTAAAAATACTGTTAATCATGAATTTAATAATTTCAATTTGAAAAATTAAGAATTGGAAACGGCTGGCCAATCAAAGAAGCCTTTACCTGATTTGCGACCCAGCTCTCCTCGGGCCACCATGTCAATCAGAATTTGAGGCGGGGTATACCGATCGCCAAGGGTGTGGCTAAGTTGCTTGGCAATGTCGAGACGCACATCCAAACCCACCACATCACTCAAACGCAAAGGGCCCATCGGGTGCCGATAGGCAATCAGCATGGCGTTGTCAATGTCCTCTGCCGATGCCACACCATCTTGCAACATGCGCATGGCCTCCAGTGAGGCAATCAAATCTAAGCGACTGGTGGCGAAACCTGGCACATCTTTGACCGTGATGCTCGTTTTGCCAATGCTGTCTGCAATTTTTCTGGCCACCGTCAAGGTAGCCTCGCTGGTGTCTTTGCCTCGAATCAGTTCCACCATGGCCAATGACCAGACTGGATTGAAAAAATGCATGCCCAAGAAACTGCCGGAGTCTTTGACGCACGTGGCCAATTCATCAATCGACAAAGCACTGGTGTTGGAGGCAATGATCGATGGCAATCGCGCATCAATCTGCCCCAAGACCTCACGCTTCAGGGGTAAGCGTTCAGGGACAGTCTCAATGACCAAATCAAGCCCCATGGGCAATTCGTTGATGTTGCGCAAACGCTGAACACCAGACGTAATGTGGCTGACTCGATGTTCGTTCAGTTTGCCACGCTTTAAACCTGCTTGAGCTGTTTGGACCAACGTGCTTTGCATTGATTGGGAACGGACGTCATCGGGCTCTACCACCCAAACATTCCAATCGGCCGCCGCAAATACATACACAATGCCAACACCCATGGTGCCGCCGCCCACCACCGCCATTGATTTGGCTGGGCTGAAAGAGTGCGCAAATGGACTCATGCTGCACTCCTATTGAAAGAAGTGAAAGAAGAAGGTGGGATTAGGACGCCGACTTGGGAATTTTTTTGGCCTGAACCATGGCCAATACCAAATGAGAAACCCTCTGTGCAGCATCGGCGATCGAAAGCCTGCCCCCCGGTCTGAACCAAACCTGAGACCATCCAACAATACCCACAATGGCCAAGGCTGTGAGATGCACATCCTCCACCACAAATTCTTTGCTGGCCACGCCCTCTTCCATCAAAGCCACCAGCTTGTGGTCGAAAACTCTGCGCATCTTGTTGATTTCTTCCCTGTCCTCGGGCTTGAGTTCTTTTTCTTCCCTGCTGTAGATCACAGCATGAGCTTGGTGCGTCAGAACCGTTTCCATGAAATCTCGCGCAATGGCCTGCAAGCGCTCGGTGACTGTTCCTTGTTGCGAAACAGCTCGGTTGATCACCTCGTTGGAAATCCATACGGCTCGAGAACAAATTTCTGCCAACAAATCGCTTTTGGATTTGAAGTGCGAGTAAATAAATGGTTTGGTCACCTGAATGGCATCGGCCACTTGTTCTAGCGTGGTGTGGGTGTAACCCTGATGGTAAAAAAGTTCGACGGCAGCTGCCACGATGCGTTCGCACTTGAGCCGCGTCACGGCATCGCGGATGTCTTCGGGTGCATCGGGGTTGCCCATGGCGCGGCGTGCAATGGGCATTTTTGAAAGCTTGGCCGTCTTGCTCGAAGGCTTCTTGCGTGTTGAGGGTGTGTTTTTGACAGGCTTCATAAAAATAAGGATACCTCATGAAAATGGCATGCTCCCAGCGAACAGGGGTGCTATCGGAATTCACACTGCAGGGCTCTGGAAAAGCATGCTCAAGCATGGCTACCCCCATTAATTTGAATGCCCTGCCCTGTGATGTGACTTGCATAATCAGACGCCAAGTACACCATCAAATTGGCCACCTCAGAAACATCGGCATACCGCCCATCTGGAATCGACGCAACGCGCTGTTCGCGTAGGTTGACATGGGTTCCTTTGGATTGGCTTCTTTCAATCTCTCGAATCATCTCGGTATCGACTGGGCCAGGACAAACCGCATTGACCCGGATGCCTTTTCGGGCCACTTCCAGCGCAGCTGTTTTGGTGAGACCCAAAACAGCATGCTTGCTAGCGGTGTAAGGTGCCAAATTGCGAGTTCCAATGTAGGCCGCCAATGATGCCGTATTGACGATCGCACCTTTGCCTTGCGCAATCATGGTGGGCAGCACATATTTCATGCCCAAAAATACGCCGCGCACATTGATGGCCATGACCTTGTCGAACATGTCAACAGGGTATTGAATAATCGATTGAATTTCACCTTGCCAAGCTGCGTTGTTCATGAAGACATCGATGCGTCCCCACGCATCCAATGCCACCTTCACATAAGCTTCGACATCTTGCGGCTGGCTAACATCTGCGGCCACAAACAAGGCGTCTCCACTCCGCTCTGTAATGAGTGACTCTGTCTCAAGTCCTGCATCTTCGGCCAAATCAACCAATACCAATTTGGCACCCAGTTCACTCAAAGCCAATGAGACCGCTCGACCAATGCCACCCCCTGCGCCAGTGACAATGGCAACCTGACCTGTGAAGTCAATTTTCATGAAGCTTCCGATGCCGGTGAGACTGCAAGTCCGCCCAAGGCCGCCGGTTGATGCCGCAAGGAAAAACCAGAATAGCCTTCATCGGCACACTTTTTCAAAATTCGGCGATAGCCTCGCACACCTCCTGAATAAGGCATGAACACTTTAGGTTTGCCAGCCACTTCAGCGCCGTTGTAGTAAGAATCAGCGGTCATGTAGAGTGTCTCTTTGGCTCGCTCATTGACATGCGCCACCCAAGCCAATTCAGCTTCTGGTTGCGCTTCAAACTCCACAATCTGATGCGCGTCCATTTGGCGAATCAATTCCGACAACCAGTCAATTTGTTCCTCGATGGAGACCATGACATTGCTCAACAAAGAAGGGCTGCCCGGACCCACCACAATCATCATGTTGGGAAACTCCGAAACCGACACGCCCAATTGTGTGATGGGTCCAGCCGACCATTTGTCTTTCAGCGTTCGGCCTGATCGTCCCACGATGTTGGGCTTGAGCAAAGAACCCGTGAAGGCGTCAAAGCCCGTGGCAAATATGACCATGTCAAATTCATGAGATTTGGACGTGGTGCGGATGCCAGTGGCCGTGAACGCTTCAATGGGAGATTCACGGATGTCAGCCAATTCGACGTTGTCTCGGTTGAAGGCCTGAAAATAACCACTGTCCACAGAAGGCCTGCGCGCTGCAAACGCATGACCTTTAGGAACCAATTTTTCACGCAAAACTGGATCATGGATGACCGAGCCAATTTTCTTGCGAATAAACTCCGCTGCAGTGTCATTGGCTTCTTTAGACAAAAGAATGTCAAAGTAGGTCAGCGCAAAACCATAACCCAAGCGATGCCATGCAGCCTCGTACACCTTCTCGCGTTCTTCAGGACTGACATCCAAAGCCGACTGCTTGTTTGGCTTGAATCCAAGGCCGGTGGGAGAATTCCAAGCCTGCTCTCTGCGAGCACGATAGGTGGCTTTGACAGCCCGGTCTTCCTCATCGGTCACGGGCGCATTGCTAGCAGGAATGCTGAAGTTGGCCGTACGTTGAAACACGGTCAGGTGCTTGGCTTCTTTGGCAATGATGGGCGTCATTTGCATGCCCGAGGAACCGGTACCAATGATGGCCACCCTTTTATTGGCAAATTCCACGGCATGTTTGGGCCAGACACCGCTGTGAATAATTTCGCCTTTGAAGTCTTGCTGGCCAGGGTAGTTGGGGGCCTTTGTGGTGGACAACTGCCCCACACACATGACAAAGTATTTTGCTGACCATACTCGACCGTCTCGCGATCGAATGGTCCAACGCGCTTGGACTTCGTCGTATCTCGCCTCCTCCATGTAGGTGCTCAAACAGATGTCCTTGCGCAAATCAAAACGATCGGCCACATGGTTGATGTAGCGCAAAATTTCGGGTTGCGTGGCATAGCGTTCTGTCCAACGCCACTCCTGCTCTAATTCAGGCGAAAAACTATAGGAGTAGTCATAACTCTCGACATCGCATCGGGCACCAGGATAGCCGTTGTGATACCAAACACCACCCACCCCCTCACTGGCCTCTAAAACCACGACCTTCTTACCCATTTCGCGCAAACGATACAAAGCCCGCAAACCTGCAAACCCTGCTCCAATGACGATGGCATCGACGTTTTCCAATGGACTGCCCCTAAAAAATGTTGAATTGACCGGCTCAATTGACGATCAGATTGACCCCCGAGCGCACTTTTTTCTTGCTGGTATTTTGTTCTACTGATCAGTAGATGTCAACATTTTTTTGAAAACAAAATACAAATTTTTAAAAATAATTCATAGGTAATTACACTAGTTTCTTAACAGTAGACTGAAATACTCTTTGGTATTAAGATGGAATAAATTTGAATCATTACACCCAAATGAATGAACCATCTTCAGCAATGAACGCAATCCAATCAGTCGCTCTACCACCCGTCGAATTGCGGCAAGCACAGTTAAAAGCCTTGTTTCCTCAATGGCAAGCTTTCACCTTGCATGAATTGCTAGATCACACAAGCCAACGCTGTCCAAACAGGCCATGGGTCATCACAGATGACAAGACATGGACGTACCAAGAACTTCAGGCATGGTCTGAAAAAATTGCGGCTGGGCTCATTGAATGCGGTGTTCAACCTGGCGATCACGTGGCATTGCTGATGGGAAATTTCCCAGAATTTATCGCGGTTAAATTTGCAATTTCCAGAGTTGGCGCTGTCGCGGTACCTATCAATTTTTTAAATCGACGCGACGAGCTAGGCTATGTCTTGCGGCAATCCGACTCGGTTTTACTGATCACGATGGACCAATTTAGAGGTCTGAACTATTTGCAATTTTTGGACGAGCTGGCACCTGACTGGGCGCAACAAGGCGGGGGAGAATTTTTCCCCAAATTGAAACAGGTGGTCGTCTTTCCCACTGCCAACACAACAGAGCTTGAAACAAGCAGGCCAGGCATCCGCTATTTGAACCATTTAGGCCAACACTCAAAATGGCAGGCCATCGCGCATCCAGGGCCTCACACAAATTGCGACATCATTTACACATCGGGCACCACCGGCTCACCCAAAGGCGTCATGCTCACACACGACATGATGCTCAGAACAGCATTTGGCAGCGCTTGGGGCCGCGCATTTGAAGACGGCAGAAGGATCTTGTTTTCTTTGCCCATGTACCATGTCTATGGCTATGTTGAAGGTTTACTGGCCAGCATGTTTGTAGGCGGGTCCATCGTTCCTCAAATTCGATTTGATGCCAAAGACACCCTTCAGGCCATCGAGAAACACCAAGCCACCGACGTTTTGCTCATCCCCACCATGACGTTGGCTTTGTTAGACGAATTGAAAAAGAACCCATACACCCTGAGCACTTTGAAGTCGGTCATATCTTCAGGTGGCAGATCACCCTCCTACATTTGGCAAGACATTCAGCATTACCTGCATCCTCAAGAAATTACCACAGGTTATGGCATGACCGAAGTCACGGCTTCAAGCACAGTGACCCGACCCAACGATCCCATGTCGTGTCTGTTAAGCACCAATGGACGCTTGCGTGACGTTGGACCTGCAGGCGAACCTTCGATTGGCAATCGTTTGGTCATCTATCGTGTGGTCGACCCTGAAACAGGGCTTGATGTGCCCTTGGGCGAAGTGGGCGAGCTACTGGCAAAAGGTCCAGGCGTCACTTCCGGTTATTACAACAAGCCTGAAGCCACTTCTGATGCCATGACAGCCGATGGTTGGTTTAAAACAGGCGACCTTGGTAAGCTAAACGCAGATCACTACCTCACGCTGGTCGGGCGTTGCAAAGAATCTTATCGATGCGGCGGCGAACAAGTCATGCCCACCGAAATTGAAGATTTGCTCGTGACGCACAAGTCTGTTTTGCAAGCGCACGTGGTTCCAGTGCCGCACGATCGCATGGGAGAAGTGGGGTTTGCTTTCATTGTTCTGAGGGAGGGCCAAACTTTCAATGCCAATGAATTGAATGAATTTTGCACTCAAAACTTAGCTCGCTTCAAAGTACCTCAACGCTACCAGGCCATTCGGGCCGATCAAATTCCAGTCACGCCATCGGGCAGAGCTCGCAAATTCATGTTGGTTCAAATGGCGTTGGCTGAAATGAATTCCTAAATTTCAAATTCAACATTCACGTAGAAAGTATTCAACCATGAGCTTCAATACCCAGGTGACAGGTGCATCCGGTCTGATCAACGTTCACACACCCGTTGGATTTGTGCTTGATGGGGTCAAGAAAAAAGCCGCAATCCAACTCATGGGATCGCGCTTGTGGGGACGTTTTAACCCCAACCATTGGGATCCAGTTTATGCGGCAGAAACCGGTTTAGCGGCCCCCATCCAAACCGGCGAAATGTCGTCAGCTTATATCTCTGAGATGTGCGTCAATTATTTCGGCGCTAATTTTTTCAGCAATGCTCGAATTGTCTGTAAGTATGTGGCATCAACTTTGGCCAATGAAATCATCACCACACATGGCGTGGTCACCGAAAAAACACCCAAGGGCAATGGTTTCAGGTTCAAGGTAGAGGTTTGGGCAGACAACGAGGCAGGTGAGAAAAAAACGGTGGGCTGGGCTGAGGTGGATGTCGGCGTCTAGGCGGCCTTCTCTATCTCATTAACCCGTCATTCATTCAACCCTTCAAACTTTGACATAACCCATGAACAAGAACATTCAAACCGATAGCCTGCGTCCCATGACGCAAATTCAAATTGATCAAACCAGAGCCTACGTCAAAAGTCTTGACGAAGACTCTGAAGCTTATTGGGACATGGTCAACATTGGGGATGAGCTTTCAAGAGAACTGACAATCACCCCAGAATTGGTTATTTTGTATGCCGATGCCGTGGAAGACTACAACCCCTGGTACGAGGGATGGCGCATGAACACATGGCGGATCGAAGGTGAATCACCTTTTGGCGGCGCCATTGTGCCGCCGCTCATGATGTCGCACTTTGTTTTGTCTGTTCAATTTGATCACACCAAGCCATTTGCAGCTGGCTCCATCCATACCTTCCACGATTCCGAATTGCTCGCCCCTGTTCCTGTCGGCGCAACGGTGCGCATCACCACACGCGCCATCGATAAATTTGTCAAGCGCGAACGTCGATATGTGAGGCACGAGGTCAAAGTGGAAGATGCCATCACAGGCCAAATGTACATGCGCGAAACACGCGACATTCTCTCGCGCTGATGACAATCGAGTCTGAGGCTTTCGAGTTTCAGGACTTGAACAAATTGTTCAAGCTTGAGTCCCAAGCAAAGCCTTGGAAAATGTTTTCAGCTTGCCGTGGCGTAACGCCCAACGCGCTCACAAAAGCTTGAGAAAAAACAGCGCGAAAATCGTGATGAACGGGTAAGTCGCGACCCTCATTCAATTGAGCCTTGGCAAGGCCCTCCCAGCGTCCATGCCATTTACCGCCATTCACGCTGTTTCCCATGAGCCACATCACATTGCCGTGTCCATGGTCGGTGCCGCGAGTTCCGTTTTCTGCGCACGTTCGCCCAAACTCGCTGGCCACCACGATCACATCTTGGGGCTCATTGAATGCTTCACGCAACTGCAACAAAGTGCGCGACAAGTTTTGCAGGTTGTTGGCCAATTGTCCATTGACGGCGCCTTGGTTGATGTGCGTGTCCCAGCCACCCGCAGACAAAAATCCCAAACGCAAGTTTCTATTTTGACGCATGAGCGTCCCCAAATTTCTAGCATCCAAGGCCAAACCTTGAGGCGCACCGGCGCCATTGTTGGCCGCTTGCTGTTCACTCTGCATGCCAGTTGTAGGCGACGCTTTCAGCATCTCTGCGGTCTTGATTCGGCTAGAAGAGCCGTCCAACATGGCATTGGCCAAATTGGCATCGGAGGCATAAAGTTGCAAGACCGCATCTCGTGTTTTGGACTCGGCCAAAGAACCTGCTCGGGTGGCTGAATTGCCATTGCCGACCAACTGAACTTTGTGCGGGCCCGTCAAAATTTTAGGACTTGACTCACCCACCCCAATGGCGCTGATCAAACTGTTGGCATGGGTGGCACCAGACGAACTTGCTTTGTCCAACATGGCTGACAAAACATTCATCCATCCGGCCGAAGGCGAATTGCTACCTGGTTTGCCTGTTTCCCAGTGGTATTGCGCATCAAAGTGGGACCGGCTTGAGTCGGGTGAACCTGCACAAGGAATGGCTGCCAACACACCTTGTTGCCAGAGGGGCATCAAACTCGCGCATGAAGGATGCAAACCAAATAGATCGTCGAGCTTGAGGGCTGTCTGCGCAGTGCCGTCGGGTTTGGGAATGCCGATGTTGGGACGAATCAGCGCATAGTGTGGATCGCCGTGGGGGACCAACATCGACAAGCCATCGTAGGCCCCCCTTAAAAAAACAAGGACCAGTCGCCCCGAGGACTGTGATTCGGACTTGCTCAAAGTT
>Ga0214923_10005092_pt1 | contig 15455 bp, 6 predicted proteins | sample LL1510_MetaG_FD_177993 | JGI IMG/M metagenome (GOLD analysis project Ga0214923, IMG submission 177993) | Freshwater microbial communities from Lake Lanier, Atlanta, Georgia, United States - LL-1510 | ecosystem: Environmental > Aquatic > Freshwater > Lake | place: USA: Georgia | collected 2015-10-15
GAGAAGAAGGAGAAGAAGGAGAAGAGGGAGAAGAGGGAGAAGAGGGAGAAGAGGGAGAAGAAGGAGAAGAGGGAGAAGAGGGAGAAGAGGGAGAAGAGGGAGAAGAGGGAGAAGAGGGAGAAGAGGGAGAAGAGGGAGAAGAGGAAGAAAATAAAGATTATAAATATTTATTTAATTTAGAAAAAGAAAAAGAAAATGAAAAAAATGATGAATATTTAGAAAAATATAAAAATGCAAATATAAATGCAGAAAAAATAAGAAAAGAAGCAATTGAAACATTTTTAAATGAAAAAAATTTAATAATAAAATATAATTTAGAAAGTTTATAAAATATAAAATATAAAATATAAAATATAAAATATAAAATGATAAATAAATAATTAATTAATTATTTAATTAATTATTTATTATGAAAATATTTTATTATATATTTTATATAAATGTTAGGAATAAACAAAATGTTTAAGAAAGTAAAAACAGAGACTATTTTAGGAATTATAGGTTTAATATTTTTACTTTATGTATTATATTATTATGGAAAAAATAAAAATATAATGTCATCAGGAATGACAAATAATTATGGACCTGCAGCAGTTCCGCAAAATGTAACAGAAAATGCATATATACCAAACAATACATCATTAGGAAATCAATTACAAGTACAAACACCAAGTTCAAAAATGGCAAATCCATCCGATTTATTACCAAAAGATTCTAATAATATGTGGGCGGCATCAAATCCAGTATCTAATAATTTAAATGGTATAAGTTTATTAAATCCGACACAAATAGTAGGAATTAATACACAAGGTTCTTCTTTAAGAAATGCGAATTTACAAGAACGTTCAGAACCGCCAAATCCAAGAACAAATACGGGTTGTCCGTGGAATATATCAACAATTGAACCGGATCCATATAGAAAACCATTAGAAATAGGAACAACTTCATAAATTAATAAATTAATAAATTAATAAATTAATAAATTGATAAATTAATAAATTAATAAATTGATAAATTAATAAATTAATAAATTGATAAATTAATAAATAAAGACTTCATAAATAGTTTAATAGTTTAAGAGTATAATATTTATAAGTATATTTATATTTTTATAAAATAATATAATTTATTATATTATAATGAATAGTAATATAATAAATTATATTTTAGTAATTTTTATATTTATAATAGCATATAAAATATATATAGATTCTGATTCATTTAGTTTAAAATGTATAATATCTAAAGTAAATGGAAATACTTATTGTGTAAGAGATAGAGCGAAATTAGAATTAGCAGCTGATAGATTAGCAACAATAAATAATAGAATGAATATTTTAGTAACACATTTAGCGGAAAAATATCCAGAAAGAGATAATGTAATAAGATTAGTGAAAGGTTATAATCCGCAAAAAATATATGAAACATTACCAACAAGTGAATTTACAGCATATAGTGAAAATAAAGGAGAGAAATTAGCGTTTTGTTTAGATACAGAAAAAAATAGTCAAGGTAAATTAATAGATATTAATACTTTAATGTATGTAGCATTACATGAATTGAGTCATATAGCATCATTTTCAATAGGTCATGAGAATGATGAATTTTGGGAGAATTTTAAATTTTTAATAACTGAATCAAAAGAATTAAATATTTATAATCCGGTAGATTATAAAAATGAACCAGCTCGTTATTGTGGAATGGATATAACAGATAATCCTTATTATGATTTTTAAATATATTAAAATTATTATTATATCTTTAATATATTTTTATATTTAATATATTTATCTCTTTTAAATATATTAAATATATTTCTCTCTTTTAAATATATTAAAATTATTATTATATTTTTAATATATTTTTATATTTAATATATTTATCTCTTTTAAATATATTAAAATTATTATTATATCTTTAATATATTTTTATATTAAATATATTTCTCTCTTTTAAAATATATTTATCTCTTTTAAATATATTAAATATATTTATCTCTTTTAAATATATTAAATATATTTCTCTCTTTTTTATATATTATATCATATATTTCATAATTATTATTATTATATATATGTTTATTTTTTGAAATTAATTTATATTTTTGTGTATCTATTTTAGGAAAATAACTATCACATTCTATATATTTATCTATATATGTTATATATATATCATTTATATTTAAAATATTATTATTATATTCATTTAAAAAATAATTATATATTTTCTCTCCACCTATAATCCATATATTTTCGTATTTTTTAAATTTTATATAATTTTCTAATAATTCTATATTTGAGAAAGATTTTATTATATCATTATTTATTTCTTTATCTATATTTAATGATGATGATAATATTAAATTATCTCTTTTTGATAAATATTTTATAGGTAAATTATTTATACTTTCATAAGTATTTTTACCCATTATAATTGCATTATTTGTATTATTTGAATTATATGTTGTTAATTTTTTAAATTTTTGTAAATCACTTTTTATATACCAAGGTATAGTATTTTTATAACCTATTCCATTATTTTTACTTATAGCAACAATTATATTAACGTCCATTCTTAATTAAAATTATATGCTATTATTTATATATATGTCTAACATATTTAAAATTTATATAAATAATATAAATTTAGAAAAAAATCAAAATTATCTATCTGATTTATATTTATTTATTAAAACTTTATTTTTTAAAAATAATGAGTTTTCTGTTAATGATTTTAAAAAATATAAAACTTGTAAAAATTTTATTAATTCTGATTTTTATAAAGAAAATATTCAAAAATATAATATTTTTACTGATTTAGATTATACTTATATAGAAAATTATGATCCCAACCTTTTTTTTATTGATGAAAATATATATTATGATGATACAATTGAAACTATTAAATTTAAATTTATAAATTATTATAATAATAATAATATTAAAAATAAAATCTGTTATGAAGAATTATATATTTTTTCACTCATTAATAAACATTTTAATCCAATTGAAATGTTTAATTTATTAACTAATAATGGCACTTATAATATAAATGAAAAAATATTAGATGAATATTTATTAAATATTAATGAACAAATATATATTAAAAATTTATTAGGTTCTAAAGAATTATATGATTATAATGATTTATTAAAAATTGATTTGAAAAATATTAATTTATTAACACCTATCGGTCAATTAATTAATAATAATATTTATAATTATATTATTAATCCATTTAAAATTACAAAATATTCTAATAATTTAAAAACTTTTTTAAATAATTTAATAAATACAACAAATAATAATTTATTATTTGAAACTAATATTGTAAATAATATTTTATTTGTTTCTTTTTTAGATGATGTTATTACATATAATAAATCAAATATAAATTTAAAAGATGATATTAATTATGCTATTAAATTATATTTTCCTATTATATTTAATAATAATAGTATAAAATTATATAATGATTTTTTAAAAATTAAAGATGAATTAATTAAAAAAACTACTAATGAAATTAATACAAATATTATTAAAAATCAAACTATTGATTTATTATATAATGTTTATATTAATTCCGAAAAAAATAAAATTATTTATGAAGATGGTATTATTTCTATGAATTTAAATATTTATACTAATATCAATAATTTCTTATCAATAGAATCTATTTTTAAATTAATTAATAGTTCTAAAATTATTCCTTTTATTAAATATAATCCTGGTAAAAAAATAGAAAATTTATATAGATTATATTCTAATAAAAAAACTAATACTAATATTAATTTACCTTATTTGTCTAAAAATCATATTTTAAGATTTATTAAAACTATTGGTAAATCTAATACTATTTCTATGGTTATTATTAATAAAAATTTTAAATTATTGAAAAATTATATTAAAAAAGAAGAAATATTTATTGAAATTAATAATTCTGGTATTATTAATGTTAAATTAGAATTAATTAAAAATATCGATCTTAAAACTTTAAATTCTATATTAAAAAATAATATTAATATACTTATTCAAAATATTAATACTCATATTTCTAATAATAATAGTATTAAATTATTTTCTTCTATTTATGATAATAATATTGAAATATTAAATTTAAATTATTTAATTAAAATTAATAATGAATTTAGTAATTTGGAAAAATTTAATTCTGTAAGAAATTGTGTTTATTATATATTTAATACTATTAATAATGAAATCGCATATAAAAAAGAATATAGATATAAAAAAGTTTCTAATTATAATGAAGTTGACGATCAAACTGCTTTTATTATAGAACAAATTAAACAACAATTACCTATTAGAGAAATTATTAATAATTTAAAAATTAATTTTAATATTAATAATGAAAAAGAAGCTGAAACTATATTTGAAAAAAGTATAAGTAATTTAAATATTACCCCCAATTTATTAAATTCTAAAAAATTTAAAATTAAAAATAATCCTGGTTTTAAAATTACTATAGAAAAAATTAAAGGTAAAATATTAATTAATGTTAATTCATTAGATAATATTAATTATATACATTATATTAAAATATATTTTGATTCTATATTTAAACTCGCTTATAATAACAAAACTAATAAATTAATTCTTAATGATATTGATATATCTATTTGTAATAATCAAATTATTCAAAATACTAATGATAAATTTATATATGATAATGATATAGATAAACAAAATAATATTAAATTATTCTCTAATGAAATTCAAATAGATAAATTAGATAATTTAGATAATTTTGAAAATTATAATCAATTTGAAAATAATAATAATAATAATAACATTTTAGACCTTTTATATACTTATGATGATGATGATGAAGCTGATTTTAAAGATGAAAATATGAATATAGATTCAAATGAAGAAATAATTATTAAACAAGATGATTCATTAATTGATAGTAATGAAAATAAAGATTTTTCAGAAAAAAATATTTCTAATTTCGAAAATAAAGAAGATATAAATGAAATATATCAAGAAGAAGAAACATATATTAATACTGATTTATATAAAAATTCTAATTTTAAAAAAGTTAATCATAATTATGATTATGCAGATAATGGAAATGATGATAACGATGAAGATGTTGATGAAAATAATAATGGTGATGATGAAAATGATGAAGATGTTGATGAAAATAAAGGAAATATAGAAAAAAAAAAAGATAAAAAAGAATATGAAGAAGAAATAAAACAAAAAGAAATAAAAAAAATAAAAAATAAAAAAAAAGAAAATAATGATTATAAATTAGAAGAGAAACAATCTATTAAAGAAAAAGTTAATTTAAAAAAAGGACCTGTTTTAGAAAGATTAATGAGATATGAACCTGATTTATTTGCAAAAATAGATAAAACAAATAAAGTAAAATTATTAGTAGGTGATGATAAAGGTGATTATGATAATTATTCACGATTATGTCAAGCTTCTAGACAACCTATTATTTTATCTGAAGAAGAGAAAAAAAAAATAGATAAGGAACAACCAAATTCATATGGTAATAGTATAGAATATAAAAATAAATATGGGAAAAAAAGACATTATATTTGTCCTCGTTTTTGGGATATAAATAGAAATATACCTTTAACAAAAGAACAAGTAGATAGTGGAAAATATGGAACAATTTATACAGATAAAAAAAATGGTAATATTGTTTCATTTGAAGAATTGGGAAAAGAATTTAAAGAGAGAATACCCGCGTTTTTAACAAAACAACAGGGGTGTATGCCTTGTTGTTTTATAAAACCAAAAAAAACAAATAATATGATATATAATAAATTATCTAAATGTAATGCTAAAATTAATTTAAATGATAATTCTACTAATACTAAATCTAGTAAAACTTTTAATAAAACAAATAAAGAAGAAAATGATGGATATTCATCTTCTTCATCTTCTTCATCTTCATTTTCTTTTTCATCTTCTTCTACTTCTACTAATTCTAGTTCCAGTTCTAGTTCAAATGAAGAAAATGATGAAGATGAAGATAAAAATATAGATAATATGTATATATTAAATCCCTCTAGATTTCCTTTAAAAAAATATCAATTAGGTAGTTTACAATTTGCATTAAAACATTTTTTACAATTTAATGATGATAAATGTAAAATAAATAAATTAAATGGCAATTTAGCTCCTAATGTTAGATGTTTATTAAGATATGGTGTAGAACATCATCATACACAAACATTTATATCTTGTATAGCAGATGCATATAGTAAAAATATATTGAAAACAAAATATACAATAACTATAAAAAAAATGAAAGAAATAATAATATCTATGTTAAATATTGATAAATTTATAACTTATAATAATGGTAATTTATCACATATATTTTTATCTAAAAATTTTGAAGAAAATAAAATAATAATAAATGATGAATATAAAAAAAGTAATTTATATAAAATATTATTTGAAAAAAATATAGAAAATGTAGAAAATATAGAAAATATAGAAAATATAGAAAATATAGAAAATGTAGAAAATGTAGAAAATGTAGAAAATGTAGAAAATGTAGAAAATGTAAAAAATGTAGAAAATGTAGAAAATGTAGAAAATGTAGAAAATGTAAAAAATGTAGAAAATGTAAAAAATGGTACAAAAAATAAAATCAATTTATTTAAAAAAATAATTGATGCATTTGAGAATTTCAAATTATATTTAAATAGTGATATTTATGTAATAGATTATATATATTTATGGGATATAATATGCAAACCAGATAAAAATTTATTTCCAAATGGTATTAATTTAATAATATTAGATATATCAAGTGAAGATAAAACTGAAAATGTAAAAGTAATATGTCCTAAAAAATATTATTCAAAAGAATTTATAGATGAAAATAAAGATAATTTAATATTAATAAAAAAATATAATATATATGAACCCATTTATGCAATTAAAGATACATATGATAATAAAATAATATCATTAATATCATTTAATTATAATAAACATGAATTAAATTTATTAGAATTTAAAAAAGTATTAAATATAATAAAGGATGATATAAATGAAAAATGTTTAAAAAGTAGTAATGATATGAATATTGATAAATATGATTTTAAATTAAATATAAATTTAAATAAAATAATAAATATAATAACAAATTCGGAAATTAAATATGAAGTTTTATATCAAATAATGAATTATGAAAATAAAATAATAGGAATATTAGTTACAGGTAAAAATGTTAAAAATAAAAAATTTATTCCTTGTTATCCATCTGAAATTTATGATATTAATATTCCTATTAAAATGATGGATGATATGTTAGATTTTGATATAAATACGGAAAAAAATGAAAAAAAGGAAAAAAAGGAAAAAAAGGAAAAAAAGGAAAAAAAGGATGATATAGATAAAAATAATAAAAAAACATATTATTCGGATTATTATGATACAAAAGATTTTTTAGAAAATTTATATAATATAAGTAAAGAGAGAATCATAGTAAAACCTAAATATAAAATAATAGATAATAATGTGATTGTTGGAATATTAACATTAGGTAATCAATTTGTAATGATAGATCCACCAGAAGAATATATAAAAGAAGATGATTTGGAAGAATTAAGAGATGAAAATTATTTAATAAAAGATATAAAAATTCAAACAGATACAAAAAAAGATACTCAAAGAATAGAAATAATAAATAATTTAAAATTGGAAAATGGTTTTTATAATACATTTAAAAATACATTAAAAAATTTGATAAATAATCCTTTATATATGAAAAATAAAAATAATATAAAAAATATATTATTAGATATAACAATATTATATAATGAAAAATTAGAAAAAATAAATAATGAATTAAAAACAATTGGAATGAATAATATTATATTTTCAAAATACGATAAAAAAATATTAAATCAAATTAAAACTTTTACATTATGTAGTGTAAATAATTGTAATACTAATTATTGTATGATACAAAAAGTGAATGAAAATACAATTTGTAAATTAATAATACCAGAAAAAAATTTATTAAATAATAATGAAAAAAATGAAACTATTTATTATATTAAATTTGCAGATGAATTAATCCGATTTAATAAAGTAAAACAAACTATATATGAATCAAATTTACATACATATATGAATAATATTAAATATAATATAAATGATGATGAGATAATAATATATGAATCGAATATAACAAATGATATATTTGATAAAAATTTAATTTTAAAAAATGATATGGAAAATTATACAGATTTTGATTTATTTTATAGAAATGAGAATAATTTACAAGAACCAATAAATACAAAATTGGCAAAATATAAAAAATATAAAAAAATAGATATAATTGATAATGAAAATACATTAAAAATTAAACTTCCTATTTCTCAATTAAATAAAACAAAAGATTATTTTAATAAATATAACGAAACTAAAGAAACAATAGATAAAAAAAAAGGAAAAGAAAAAATAGAAGAAATAGATGATACTAATTTTAATACATTTTTAAATATTAAAAATGAAGAGTCTATACCACAATTATTAAATGAAAATATATCTAAACATTCTTCATTTGAAACAAATATAGTGAAAAAAGAAGATGAAGAAGATGAAGAAAATGAAGAAGAATATGAAGAAAATGAAGAAAATGAAAATCAAAAAGATAAAAAAGAAGAGAAAAATGTAAATGAAAAAGAAGATTCTATACCACAAGAAACAGAAGAAAATATAACAAATAATTCATCATTTGAGAAAAGTTTAACGAATGAAGAAATTAAAGAAAATAAGGATAAAAAGGAAGAAACGAATTTACAACAGCATTCGTTTAATGCATCAACATCATCTTCATCCTCTTCAATATTAGCAAGTTATAAATTGAATGGTGATTGTATATTAATAAAGAAAGTGTTAGAGGTGTTTAAATATAATTTTAAAGATACGATAAAAGAGATGTATATAAATGTAAAGAATGAGAATTGGACTGATTGCACTTATGAAATAATAATAATAATATTTCAAAAATATATAAATTATAAAAATATAACAAAAGAAGAGATAAAAACAAAATTAATAAATTTATATAGTCAATATAGATATAAAATTCGAATATTAAATTTTATTTTTCAATATACAAAAAATAAATATATGAAAAAATATTTAGAAATGTTAATAAAAGTAAAAAATAATCATAAAGAAACTAAAAAAATAATAAGTGATATAATTTTAAATCAAAATTATTATTTAACTTATATAGATATATATATATTATCAATTTATTATAAAATACCAATAATATTATTATGTAATACAATAATAAATCCATCAATAACAAATGAAAATTTTATAATAACAAAATTAAATACAATAAATCATAATTATTTTTTTATAAAAGTTCCGAGCCAACATATAAGAGGAATGAAAGATTGTAAATTAATAACTTTACAAAATGATAGTATAATAATAAATATAGAGAAAAATATAAAAGATACAAAAAATAATTTATTATATACTAATATAATAAAAAAAATAGAAAATTATACAGATGATATTCATAATTATTTTAAAAGAATGAATGAATTAGAAGATGGAGAACCGCAAAAGATAAAAGTATATATAACAGATAATACAAGAAAAATAAGAGGTGAAATAAAAAATAAAACTTTAAAAAATTAAAAAAGAGAAAAAGAGAAAAAGAGAAAAAGAGAAAAAGAGAAAAAGAGAAAAAGAGAAAAAGAGAAAAAGAGAAAAAGAGAAAAAGAGAAAAAGAGAAAATTTTAATTAAAATTTTATTTTATTTTAATTAAAATTTTATTTTATTTTAATTTTATTTAAATTTTATTAAAATTTTAATTTATTTTAATTTTATTTAAATTTTATTTAAATTTTAATTTATTTTAATTTATTTTAATTTTAATTTTATTTTAATTTTATTTAAATTAAAGAGAGAAAATTAAAATAAAAATAAATTTTATAAATGTCATTTTGTAAATATAAAAATATATTTGGAAAAGAGGGAGAGGGGGCACATTCAATACGTATTTTTAATATAGCAATTGTAGATGTGATATTAACTATTTTAGGTGGATTTATAATATCTTATTATACAAGATGGAATATTTGGTATATAATAATATCATTATTTATATTAGGTATAATATTACATAGATTATTTTGTGTTAATACAACTATAAATAAATTAATATTTGGAGTAGTATAATATAAAATTTATATCTCTCTTTATATTTTTTTTTAATATATATATTCTCTCTTTATATTTTTTTAATATATATTCTCTCTTTATATTTTTTTTTAATATATATTATCTTTTTATATTTTTTTTATATATTTAAATTTATAAAAAATATATTCTTTTTTTATATTTTTTTTTAATATATATTATTTTTTTATATTTTTTTTATATATTTAAATTTATAAAAAATATATTTTTTCTTTATATTTTTTTTTAATATATATTCTTTTTTTTATATTTTTTTATATATTTAAATTTATAAAAAAATATATTTTTTCTTTATATTCTTTTTTAATATATATTCTTTTTTTTATATTTTTTTATATATTTAAATTTATAAAAAAATATATTCTTTCTTTATATTCTTTTTTAATATATATTCTTTTTTAATATATATTCTTTTTTTTATATTTTTTTAATATATATATTTTTTAAATATCAATATCATAATCATCATCTATATTTTTCATATTTGTTACTTTTAGTGTATCTAACATAGAATTAATAGTTAAATTATTTAAAGAACATATTGTATTATCTTGTGTTTCTTTTAATTCTTTTTCTATATAATTATCATCATCTTCATCAAACATATCTTTATATTCATCTTCTTCTTCTTTTATTAACATCATAAAATCCATATCTGTTAATAATTTAAATGAATTAGTTCCATAATAACCTTGTTGTCCACACATTATATTAGCAGATACACCTTTCATTATATCTAATTCTCCATGTTTTGCCGCTTTTAAAAACATTTCTGGTGTTTCTTCAAAAGATGCTTTTGCTAATGGTCCTATATCATCATTATTTATTCCATGTCTAAATATAGAAACCATTTTATCGTTACAAGTCATTCTATCACATAATATAGTTAAATGATGATAATTAATATATGTGCTATCAAACTCTATAACTTCTGAAAATTCATCAAATATAGCTTGTCTTGCTGCTTCAATTCCTAAAATATTATATATTTCAATTATATCATTCGTAGTTGTTTTATTTGGATTTATAAAATCTAAAGCTAAAATTTCTAATAAATTAGAACCTACTGTATCTAAAACCCATTCTTCTTTTTTAATATATTTAGTATCAACTTCTTCTAAATTATCTGTTATTTTTCTTAAATTTACTTTTTTAATATTTTTTATGCCTCTTAAAACTAATGTATCTAATAATTCATCTTGTAAATTTTTCAATATAAATATTTCATCTGATTGATCTAAAGGTTCTAAATTTGATTTATTCTTTTTATTTTTTGAATTCTGATTCGGTTTATTTACACGAATTCTAAATATTAAATTATCTGAATTATAATCATTATACATACAAGATATATTATTAAATGAATTTGTTAATGCAAAATGTATATCTTCCATAGTAATACTTTTATCTAACATCTCTATTTTATTCATAGACATCCTTATTATCCATTTAGATTTATCTTTATTATTATCATAACTTGAATTACATTCATCTAATATTTTTTCAAATTCTTTATATTGTTCTATTATATTTTCATCATCTTTAAATAATGTGGAATTATCTTTTGGATCAAAACATATTTCTACATAATCTACTATTTCTCTTAATTTTGTATGTTCTAATTTATTTATAAAATCTTTCACTTTATTTTGATTATATTTATCTATTTCATTAAAATGAATAGTACAAGATGGATTTTTTGGATTTTCAGACAATGATAATATTTCTTCTATTCTAGGAACACCACGAGTTACATTAGATTTTGATGCTACACCTGCAAAATGAAAAGTATTTAAAGTTAATTGTGTAGTTGGTTCTCCAATACTTTGTGCTGCAATCATACCTACCATTTCTCCGGGAGTAATAATTGATTTTTTATATGCTAAATTTATTGATATTAATAAAAATTCTATTGATTTTTTTGTTAATTTTTTATGCATTAATAATTCTTTTGGACTTAAATAATAGAAATACAATATTTTAAATAATTCTGTTGGTTTACAATAATATATTTTATTTAATTCTTCATAATTATTTTCAATTAATTCAAAAGTTTCTAATGGAGTTATATCTATTATTACATTTTCTTCTTGATTTCCTGCAATATTATTTATTATATTTATAAAAGATACTGGTAAATTAACAGAACTTTTATAAATGTTTTTTAATACTTTTTCTATAACTAATTTTCGGGCATTTAAAATATAATCTATATAAAATTTTGATTTTTTATCTAAATCTATTTTTTGTTTTTTAAATCTTGTATATGTTTGTTTTGTATATATAGTTAAATAAATTGAATTATTTCCTGTATCATGAGGCAATTGATAATGTGAATAAATATCTTCAATTGACATATTTATAAATGGTATTTGTTGAGATTCTACTTTTAAAGGGTCTATACCATCTTCTCCATAACTAAATTGTATTATTTTTCCTTTATTATTGCGAATTGTCATATCATAATTAACCATTAAATCTTCTAAACCTTTAATTATTCGTCGTTGTATATAACCAGTTGTAGAAGTTTTTACTGCAGTATCTATTAAACCCACACGTCCACCCATAGCATGAAAGAATAATTCTTCTGGTCTTAATCCTCCTATAAAAGAACTTTCTACAAAACCTCTTGCATTTGGAGAATCATCAAATTTTGTAAAATGTGGTAATGTTCTATTTTCAAAACCATAAGGAATTCTTTTACCATCTACATTTTGTTGTCCTAAACAAGAAATCATTTGTGAAATATTTAAATCACTTCCTTTTGAACCAGCATTTACCATTTTAACAAAACGATTATTCGTATTTAAATTAGTTCTACCTATTTTTCCTGCTTCAAAAGATGCTTGATTTAATATATTATTTACTCGTGTTTCAAATTCTTCAACATTTGATTTACCTGTTTTATTTTCAAATATACCTAAATGTATTTCATCTATTAATGATTTAACATCACTTTTTTTTTGAGTAATAATTTCTACTATTTTATTATTTGTTTCATTATCTGCTATTAAATCACTTATTCCAACACTATAACCATTTATTTTCATAAATTCAGTTACTATATTTTGCAAATCATCTATAAAATTTTTTGCTGCTTCTTCATTATAATCATTATAAATTCGATGTAAAATACCACGCGTTGTATCACTTAATATTCCTTTTTCTATATGTCCTCTAATATATTTTCCATTATTAATTTCTAATATATTATTTGAAGTTTCATAATCTTCTGAATCATCATAATTTTTAGTTTTATATTTTAAAGTTAAATTTGGTAAAATTTGACTTAATATTTCAAAACTATTTATTATTTTTTTATTTAAATTTAAAATATTTAAATCTAATCTATTAAAATGCATTAATAAATTCATCGCTTGTCTTGAATTGAAATTTATATTTTTTTGTGTAAATAAATATGTGCTTAATAATGAATCTTGGAAAATACCAACTATACATTTATTATTTGCAGGACTTACTATATTATATTTTACTGCTGCTAAATATCTTAATTCTGTTTCTGATTCTTCATCTTGTGGCATATGTAAATTCATTTCATCACCATCAAAATCCGCATTATATGGTTTCGTATCTGCAACATTCATTCTAAAAGTATCACCTTTCATCATTATTTTCGCTAAATGACACATCATAGACATTTTATGTAAAGTTGGTTGTCTATTAAATAATATTGCATCACCATCTAAAATATGTCTATGAATTATATCACCTTCTTCTAATTTTATCGATTCTCTATCTACATATCTTAAACTTATACAATCTCCATTTTTTTTTTCATATATTTTTGCTCCTGGATATACATCTGGACCATTTAAAATAAATTGCATTAAATAATTTTTATTTTTTGAAGTAACAGTAATTGGTTTTGTTAAATTTTTTGCTATTTTTAAAGGAATACCCAATTCACTTATTGAAAGATTTGGATCCGGAGTTATTACAGAGCGAGCGCTAAAATCTACTCTTTTCCCCATTAAATTACCTCTTACACGACCTCCTTTTCCATTTAATCTATCTTTTATTGCTTTTAAAGGTCTACCTGAACGTTGCGCTACAGCTGCAACACCTGGTATTTTATTATCTACTAATGTTGCTACATAATATTGTAAAACTGTCGTCCAATCATCTATAACATTCGAATTTGAATTTTGTTCTAATTTCTCTTGTAAAGTTTTATTTGCTTTAATTATATTAACAATAATATGTGTTAAATCATCTTCACTTCTTTGTTGCGCATCATGTTTTACAGAAGGACGAACCGCTGGAGGTGGAACAGCTAAAGTTTGACAAATCATCCATTCCGGTCTAGACCAAATAGGACTATAACCCATAAAATTCACATCTTCATCTGAAATTTTGCGAAAAATTTTAATTACTAATTCTGGAATCAATTTCATATTTAATTTATTACTTTTTGGATCATCTTTTTCTAATTCATCTTCTTTTCCACTCCATTCTGCTATTAAAGTTGCTAAACCTTCTTTCTTTAATTTTGGTTGTAAACAACCGCAACCATTATGAGAATCCTCTCCGCACCTCTTTTTTTTACTTGCTAAAACAAATACTTTTTGCCAACGTTCATCATTATTTAAATTTAATAAATAATTATATTTTTCTTTATTTATTAATAATTTTCCACATTTAATACAAATACATCTTAAAATTTTCATAATAGTTGATAAATATTGAATATAAAATACTGGTCTTGCTAAATTAATATGACCAAAATAACCTGGTGTTTGTATATAATCTAAACCATCCGTCGGGCAAATAAATCCTGGATCTAATACTCCCATTCTTGGGTCAAATAATCCACCTAAAACAGGTTTATTATTTATATAAGTGTCTCGATTGATAATTTCTGCAACAGAACCTTTTTGAATTTCATGAGGACTTAAAATACTAAATTGAATACCTATAATTTTAGATGGAACTTTTTTTTCATAAAACGTCATTCCTTTTATATTAAATATATAATATAAAGTTGATTTTAAATCAATTTTATATATATAATAAAAATAATAATATTTTTTGGTTTGTATTCTTACTATTTTTCTATTATATTTATATTTATTTTATATTTATTTTATATTTATTTTATATTTATTTTATATTTATTTTATATTTATTTTATATTTATTTTATATTTATTTTATATTTATTTTATATTTATTTTATATTTATTTTATATTTATTTTATATTTATTTTA
>Ga0214923_10005093_pt1 | contig 15450 bp, 13 predicted proteins | sample LL1510_MetaG_FD_177993 | JGI IMG/M metagenome (GOLD analysis project Ga0214923, IMG submission 177993) | Freshwater microbial communities from Lake Lanier, Atlanta, Georgia, United States - LL-1510 | ecosystem: Environmental > Aquatic > Freshwater > Lake | place: USA: Georgia | collected...
TCAGAGTTTGACCGTCCCCGCTCAGAGTTTGACCGTCCCCGCTCAGAGTTTGACCGTCCCCGCTCAGAGTTTGACCGTCCCCGCTCAGAGTTTGACCGTCCCCGCTCAGAGTTTGACCGTCCCCGCTCAGAGTTTGACCACCCGGAGATTGACCACCCGGAGGTTGACCCGCAATACGTCTGTGAACCCAACTCCGTATACGTGGTAAATTAACCACTGCTCGAGCTAACAAAGTGCGTATTTTACCTATATACTGAGATCCTACAATCCCTTGTGGACTTCCACCCTCCGCTATATAACGGTCCCTAGCACCGAGCAATACGTCTAATCGGCCCCCGAGAGTTTGAAGTTCCCCCAATGTGATAGTGTTGAGTAGCTGGTAAATTTCAAAATGCTTGTTTTCTATTTTTCGGGTGAAAAGTTCGGTTTTTGCTGTTAGGTCGTCGACGTGGGGTTGAATTTGGGTAGGATCGTAGTTTACATTAAGTCTACGGTTCATGTCAATCAAATTACGTCTATCGGTTTCTCTTTGACGGTGTTTAAAATAGTTGCTTAATTGTTCACCGTAAACTCCAGCGTTCGCTGCAGCAATCGATGCCGTGTTAGAAAGCCGTTGCCCCCACCTAGTTATAGCATTACCACCTACTCGTCTTTTATGGCGGGTGCGTCTCATAGAATAAGTTTATATAAAAAAAACGTCAAATGCCACGTTGAACCTCGTCCAATGTTATTGGTACTGGAACCGCAAGGATGCCTTCGATGAGGGTTTTCAGGGCGGTTTTTAGTCGGTCTTGGGGCTGTTGTTGTAGTCGTAGTATCGTTCTCACTAAATTAATGCAATCTTTTTTAAATTTTTCAGTGTCAACTCGGTTGTAAGGGTTTTCGATCAACCTAATTAACTTTGAATAGCAATCGTCGACGGTCTCCGGTCTTCTGCGGGTCCAGAATCCTCCTCGACGTGTCATATATAGTTAGTCCTAAAAAAAAGTTAAACACGGGAGGTCCACTATACTGTAAAAATGGAAATGTCGGTAAAGAAGCGCGATGGCACGCTGCAGCATTTCCTCTTTGACAAGATCACCGAGCGCATCCGAAAGTTGGGAGAGATGCCGCCCGCGTTGAGCATCGCCTACACTAGTCTGGCGAAGGAAGTGATTGATAAGTTGCACGATGGGATCGCAACGTCTAAAATCGACGAGATCGCTGCGCAAGAGTGCTCTTCCCGAATTCACCCGGACTACCTGGTGTTGGCGGGGCGCATCGTGGTGTCGAACAACCACAAGAACACGACCCCTTCGTTGGCGGCGGTGGTGGCGCGCCTGCATGTTGCCGGGGTGGTGAGCGACGAGTACGCCGCGCTGGTGCACGAGCACGGGGAGAAGTACGAGGCCATGCTGGACTTTTCCCGGGACTACTTGATTGACTTTTTCGGCCTAAAGACCCTGGAGCGGGCCTACTTGTTGCGCGCCGACGTCATCGTCGAGCGCCCGCAGCACATGTGGATGCGGGTGGCGGTGCAGATCCACAAGGACGACTTCGCCCGCGTCCGCGAAACGTACGACTTGATGTCGCTCAAGTACATGACCCACGCCACCCCGACGCTCTTCAACGCGGGGACGCCGCGGCCTCAACTGAGCTCCTGCTTCCTGGTGGGCATGCAGGAGGACTCGATCAACGGCATCTACGAGACGCTCAAGGACTGCGCGAACATTTCTAAATACGCGGGGGGCATCGGCCTGCACATCCACAACATTCGCGCCAAGGGCACGCACATCCAGGGGACCAACGGGACCAGCAACGGCATCGTGCCCATGCTGCGCACCTTCAACGAGACGGCGCGGTACGTGGACCAGGGGGGCGGCAAGCGCAACGGGTCGTTCGCCATCTACCTGGGCCCGGAGCACCCGGACATTGAGGCGTGGCTGGATTTGAAGAAGAACACGGGGGACGAGAACGCGCGCGCCCGGGACCTCTTCTACGGGCTTTGGGTGCCGGACTTGTTCATGCGGCGGGTGAAAGCGGACGAGCCGTGGTCGCTCTTCTGCCCGCACGAGTGCCCCGGGTTGGCCGACGTGTTCGGGGCGGAGTACGACGAGCTGTACCTAAAGTACGAGCGCGAGAAGAAGGCGGCGAAGACCGTTTCGGCGCGCGCCCTCTGGTTCAAGGTGCTGGACGCCCAGATGGAGACGGGCACGCCCTCGCTGCTGTACAAGGACGCGTGCAACCTGAAATCGAACCAGCAGAACGTCGGGTGCATCAAGTCGTCGAACCTGTGCACGGAGATCATCCAGTACAGCGACTCGGAAGAGACGGCCGTGTGCAACTTGGCGAGCATCGCGCTCTCGGCCTTCGTGGTGGACAAGGCCTTCGACTACGCGAAGTTGCACGCGGTGACCAAGGTGGTGGCCCGAAACTTGGACATCATCATCGACCGCAACTTCTACCCGACGGAGCGGGCGAGGCGGAGCAACACGCGCCACCGCCCCGTGGGCATCGGGGTGCAGGGGTTGGCCGACGCCTTCGTCCGCATGGACTTGGCCTTCCACAGCGAGGAGGCGGCAGAGGTCAACCGCCGCATCTTCGAGACCATGTACCACGCCGCGGTGGAGCAGAGCGTCGAGCTGGCGGTCGAGCGCGGGCGGTACAGCACCTTCGAAGGGTCGCCTCTTTCGAAAGGAAAATTTCAATTTGATCTTTGGGGAGTGACCCCGTCCGATCGGTACGACTGGGGCGCCCTGCGCGAGGCCGTGGTGGAACATGGCACCCGCAACTCTCTGCTGGTGGCCCCCATGCCCACCGCGTCCACTTCTCAAATTTTAGGAAACAACGAGTGCTTCGAACCGTTCACCAGCAACATTTACTCTAGGCGCACGCTCGCGGGGGAGTTCATCATGGTCAACCACTACCTGGTGGCCGAACTGCAGAAGCTCGGGAAGTGGACCGAGGACACCAAGAACAACATCATCACCCACCGCGGCAGCGTGCAGCAGCTGGACATCCCCCTTCACATGAAGAACAAGTACAAGACCGTGTGGGAGATCCCCATGCGGCACGTCATCAACATGGCGCGCGACCGAGCGGCCTTCATCTGCCAGTCGCAGAGTTTGAACCTCTGGCTGGAGACCCCGACCTACAACCTCCTGACCTCCATGCACTTTTACGCGTGGGAGCAGGGCCTGAAGACGGGGCTCTACTACCTCCGCCGCAAGCCCGCGTACCACCCGCAGCAGTTCACCATCGAGCCCTGCGCGACCTGCAGCGCTTAATAAGAGATTGACTCGACGGGCGTCGATATTGTAGACTATATTATATATGGGTAAAAGGGCAACGCATAAACGAAAGGGTGGATGGATTACGGATTACTTTAAGTCTGCGTATCAAGGTGTTAAAGATCGATGGACCCAACGATCTGTAAGACCTTTACACCGTCTGTACACTTCGACGGTACACAGGTTCCCACAACTCACGCCGCCACAATTCACACAAGTCCAACGCCGACTCACGCCAACCGAACGCATGCAACTCCCACGAAAGCTCACAATGGCCGAACGCCTAGAAATCATTCGTGCCGAACGCATGCAACGTACACAAGAAGAAAGGGACACAGAAAAGTTCGTTAGTTTGTGTAAATACCGTATCATGGTGGACGATCTAGATAGTGTTAAAAGTAAAGTTTGGATGCAGAAGGACGATTGTAACATATTTATAATCGGGGAACGACATAGACCCCACGATCCCACGAAACATTGTAAAGCTATATCCGTAATGTTCCATGAATTAATCGAGGAGAATAACGAAGATGAAAGTCCTGTTAAAATTGATATATTGTTAGAAGAATTTGCACAGTATTGTGGGATGGGTTCTTGCTCCCCTAGAGTAGAGTCCTTTCAAATAGATAATGTACGACATTTGTTACGTCGGTGTATGAATGAACGGAACTGTAATGTACGGATACACTGGACCGACTCTACAGGATATAAGGGAAAAATCCCAGAATGGTTATATGAATTAGGAATTTGTGACATATTATCCGATGAATGTATGAAGAATGAGTTGGTTAAACAACAATTACAAGAGGAAAAAGATTTGCTTAAATTAGTCACCGAGAATCAACCCGTCATGAAAGAAATTGTGAAAGCATCATTGATAAATTCGGATTTTAATGTACAATTTGCGCTGAGCATGTTTGAATCACTAAACAACGATACATTAACCCGTTTGAAGAGTCCATGGCATGAGGTAGTTCCTTTCATAAATCGAAATGTGATCGACATCTATACGATTGCCCGATTGATCAAACTTCAAATGAAACGTGTTATTATTTATGCGGGGGACCTGCATGCCAGAAACTGTATCAAAATTTTAACCGCCTTAGGATTTGTAAAGAAATCTGAAATAAGTGGACTTGAGAGATGCACTCAAGAAATACAATCAGAACAACCAAGAGAGAGCCGCGAAGACCCGATAGAATTAAACAAAAAACAATTTGACGGTGTTCTTGATGATTTTAAGAACAAGCTTAAAAGTGGCGAGGTTGAAGAGGGTCGGCAATTACCATTCGCCTATAATGACCAAATGTATTTATTAAATTTTGGCATAAGAAGGATAACAATCAACGATTGCATTACCCTACGATATTCTGGGAATGAGTTAACGGTAACAATTAACGCAGGTTGTAGTGCACATGCAGCGATGCGTTATGACATCATTAAGAAGGATTTCATCGACAAACTCGCAGAGAAACTAAATGCAACTGTACACATGTTTCACGGGGGACAGCGGTCGCGTAAAAACTCGCGTAAGAGACGGTCTAGACGTTCTAATAAGAAATAGACTCGATGGGCGTCAACTCGTTCGTCGCCAAATCGAAAAGGTAGGGCGCCGCGTCGTTCACGACCACGTTGATCATGATGGTGGTCGGCGAGTAGTTGACGACCAGGCCGTACTGGTACTCTTTCCCCTTTAAATAATGCAGCACCTGCCAGTGGTGGTCCGTCTTGATCTGGGCGACGGTCTTCAGCTCGAGGATGACCTTGACTTGCCCCAAGGTGACAATGTCGAGCCGTTCGAACCCGACGTACGCGTCCTTGTACTTGATCGTCATCGTTTCCTCGGTCAAGTAGGGGATCGCCCTTTTTTGCAGTTCCACCGTGATGGCCCGCTGGTAGGTGGCCTCTGACCTCCCTTTCCCCAAATGTTGTCCCACCTCGAGGCAGATGTCGCGCAGCGCGGCCAACTGCTCAATGTCGGTAGCGGACAACATTTTTGTAGGTTGTGTCTATTAAATTTGGACTACCGGGGTAGTTCCGGTAACGACCAAAATGTCCGACGCGCGAGAATCGTCGGGGTAAGCTTCCACTAACCGTTTTAACGCAACGTGCGCGTCGGACACGTTATAAATTTTATCACCCCCGCTCTCGAGTTGTTCGCTCGTCGAATACTTGTAGTCGTACTTGACCCGGGCCACCAACGCCCGAAGCTCCTGCTGTATCGCGGTGTCGTCGAATATTAAGCGGTACTCATCAATCATGTATAACAACCGTAAATCGTGACTCTTGTAGGGCGACGCTTCGGGATCGGTGGGCGCGTAACTGTGTCTCTTGTAGGGCGACGCTTCGGGCTCGGTGGGCACATAACTGTCCCGTCTCTTGTAGGGCGATGCTTCGGGATCGGTGGGCGCGTAACTGTGTCTCTTGTGGACCGTCGGTACTAGCTCTTGTTCGATATCGGAATCACTTTTTCGTGTTTTCCTACCAGAACTCATACATTATAGATTATAGTTGTTTTTCAAACAATTTACCCTCTTTCCCGCACATGTGGTCGAACGACCGCGCCGTCGTGCAGTAGTGCGAGTCGAGCCGTTGAGGCCACGTCTTGCCCGTGACGTAGAACTCTACATTGTCTTCCACTTTCGGGAACTTGACGCACTCGCCAAACTTCTTGTCCGCCATGAACCCAGGCCTGAAAAACTTACAATGGATGCAGAGGTTCACCGCCGTGACCTGCAACATGGAACACACCAATAGAAGAAGGCGCATTTATTTATGCTAGAGGTAGGTTCTATTTATACGGTAACCGAGGTGACATAATATTTCAATCGGCAACATCTTCCCCGCCACGTCAAAAATGGTTTGGGGACAATTTGACCCGTTCCCGAAAATAGTCACTTCATCATTCACCGAGTCGTGGTCGCGAGCTTCAACGCTAATTTGGTCCATGCTTATTGCCCCCAACACTTTTCTTTTTGTCCCGTTGATGTAAACGTGCAATTTACCAGCCGACCAGGGTAGAATGTCGGCGTACCCCACCGGAACGACCGCTATTTTCATTTTTTTAGGGGTTATGTATTTCCAGTTGTAACCGATCCCTTCCCCTTTACCAAGGTCTTTCAATTGGATTACTACGGATTTAACCGTCATTGCAATTTTAAGGTGGGGATTCTCCGCTATTCCGTATATGCCACACCCCGACCGAGCTAGGGTAAAGTCGGAAACGTCGTAATTTAGACACGCCATGGTGTTGGCGATGTGGACCAAGGGAGGGTTTATGCCAACCCCCTTCAAACGGTCTCGTAGCGCTCTGAACTTGGCCAACTGGGCATGCACGATCGGGCTGTTTCTTACTTCAGAACACACCAAGTGCGACATCAGGCCGACGAGGTCAAACTTGTCGCAGGCAGCCACCTCCTCGACGGCTTGGAACGCCTTGTCATACGGGATCCCTGCTCGGTTTATGCCCGTGTCCACGAACATGGTCACTTTAATTCGGACGCCCTTGGGCACCATTTTTTTTATTTTTGGAATGGAGGTCTCATCAAAGATCGCAATATCCAAATTCAACTTCAACCCATCTTTGAACTCTTGCCCGTCCACGTTGTACATCCACGATAGAATCCGTCCCCGGTCTCCGCTTTTACGCAACAAAATGGCTTCCCCCAGCGTAGCGACTCCAAGGTGGACGACCTTCATTTTTCGTAAGACCCTGGCCACCTCTACCAACCCGTGGCCGTACGCGTCGGCCTTCAACACGGGCATAATCTCCGTTTTAGTTTTACTTTTCAAAAAATGCAGATTATGCCGAATGGCATCTACCTCGATGACCGCCTTGATGTCCTTATCCACCGCAGGGATGTAGTTTATTTTGCAGGTCCCTCGTTTTAAATTCCGTTTGGTTTTCATATACTACCAGGTTTAAAATTTGAAACGTTCTTTCCACAACATGGAAATCCCGATCGCGGTCGCCGTGGGCGCCGAGCTTTCAGAAGCCGTTGTCCCCGTGGGCGCCGAGCTTTCAGAAGCCGTTCCCCTGAAACAAAAACAAGATGATTTGTCTGCCGCCGAAGAAGAACTTGAACGCGTTCTCTCCCTTTCCAGCGATTTCTTCGCTACACTCGAAGAACGGGACGCCACCTACGCCCACATCCAAGCGAACCTCTCTGCTGCGTACAAGAAGCCGTTCATGAAGAAGATTGTCCTCGCCTACGCCAAGGTGAAACGATGCGCCGACGACGTCGCATGGGCCTCCGAATCCGTCGTCGACACTACGTTGACCCCCGCTCAAGTCAAAGCCCAACTCAAACAACTTTTGGAACATCAACGGACTACCCTGGAACGGAAGATGGAGGATCGCCTCCAAGCGGAACGCGCCGAATGGACCAAACAAGTGAAGGAACTACGCGAAGAACTCGCCACGGAACGGCGCCACCGCAAAGCCTTCCAGACCAAAGTCAAGGACTTTTCCGACTACGTTTATCTTAAGTTTGCGTATGATACACATCATCATACGCTATTTCCCAAAGTTCACAAGCCAGACAAGTTTCAATACCAAATGAACATAATATATGGTGGACCGATGTTGTCAAAGCACCTTAATCTGCTTCGGGTACCAGAAGACTCAGAGGAATGCAGGTTGAAACTACCTTTTTATGTTAAATATAGAGACCTCATTGATGAACAAGACGTCTATGGACATCCTCTTCATGACATACTTCCATCCTTCGACGGCTCCGACCCTTAAACTTCCACGGAGTCGTCCCACTCCTGCCCCTGAGGCACCAGCTCCACAAAGTGCGAGTCTTTGTCCTTGGTGTAGACGGCCGTGATGAACCTGCAGGGGCACGCCGACTCCCACCACTCGACGAGCTCCATCAGCATCTCTTCCGCGGGCCCAGCCACCACCTTGTCCGTCGGCTTGGTGTAGTACGTCCGAAACCATTTAGCCTGGTCCTCGTCCATCGCCAGGTAGATCTTGTGGCACCCGTCGTAGGCCACCAGGCGCGCCTTCTTGACCGCCTCGGAGACTCTCATTTCTATAGTTTCTGTTCCATATTTTTAATATTGAAAGAACCCTTCAAAAATTTTACACCTTTGCACATTTAAAACGCCGATTTTTAATTTATATTTTATTTATCGCATTTATAATTTGCTCTTGTGTTTTCGGTAAATATTTTTTTGTTATTGCTTTATTTAATCTTTCTCTATAGTCCTCTAAAAAATCACCATAACTAACAGGAAATACCAAAGACATATCTGCAATTCTTTGAATATCTATTTCTCTTGGGTTATTTTCTTCAATGATATGTTTTTGTATTTTTTTGTGATGTAAAACTATTTTTTCTAATTCTCGCAATAATAATCTTTTATAAACATTAGAAAAATCTGTAATTTTAATAAAAAATTTGTGTGTTGGAGTTGGTATATCTGCAGTCATTCCTACAAATATTATCTTATCATTATCGTTTATGTATTTATTTACGATTTGTTTTTCTATTTTTTTCATTTGATTAAATGTTCTTGGGTATTTTTTATTTGTATTTTGACTATCTTCTATAATTTTTATTGACTTTTTCATAATATCATCAGTATCAACACATAAAATATTTTTTATTTTGGAACATATAAAACTTTTACCACTCCCCTGAACTCCATCAATATGAATAATTATTTTTTCGGTCATTTAATATATATTTAGAAAAAAAATTTATATCTTTTTCAATCGGCGTTTTAAATGTGCAAAGGTGTAAAAAATATTGTCTTAAGTTATGTGCACGGTCCCGATGGCCCTTTTCCTCTTTGTCCTTTTCGTCGTTCTCTCCCCCGGGACGCTGCTCCGCATCCCGAGCCAGGGAAGCAAGTGGACCGTCGCCGCCGTCCACGGCGTCCTCTTCGTTTTAATCGTCCACTTTGCAGGGAAACTCTTTCTTTAATATATGAACACCAGCCTCATTATTTTTGCGATACTTTTAGGCGTCATGTACACCTATCGCAAAAATGACCCGGAACTCGACGACCGCTACCACCTCGTCGACGAGTACTTTGTCGGCCAACGCCTCAACACCTCCAAACCCTTTTTGTGGATGCACGCCAACAACGAGCTGAACTCGCGCCAGTGGGAGTCCTTCTACTCCCGCTCCTCCACCAAGCTCAACCAACCCTACCTCTACATTACCATGAAGAGCATCTACGACAAGTGCGCCGACTCCTTCAACGTCTGCCTCGTGGACGACACCGTCTTCGCGCGGCTCATCCCGCGCTGGACCGTCCCCGTGGAGAAACTCGCCAGCCCCATCAAGGAACACTACCGCAACCTCGGCCTCTCCACCTTGGTCTACTACTACGGCGGCATGGTGGTGCCGCCCTCCACCTTGTGCCTGAAAGACCTGCGCCCCATTTACGAAAAGTCCCCCTTGATCGGCCCCAACTTCTTGACTGCGAAGAAAAACTGCCCCCTGGTACGGGAACTGATGGACGCCCAAACCGCCATCCTCGACGACACCACCTCGCAACCCGAGTTCCTTGGAACCCCTTCTTCCATCCCCACCATCGACGGCATCTATTTAGGGACGAAATCGGCCACCAACACGCCCATCCTCCTCCAACACCTCCTCGGGACCTCCCCCCTGGACCTCCACAGGGACGCCTACGCCATCTACATCCCCGCCGAAGAACTCTTGCGGCGCCCCGCCTTTAGCTGGTTCGCGCGCATGTCCGTCAAACAAGTCCTGAACAGCAACCTCATCCTCACCAAACACATCCTCGCCTCCTACTAAGCCGCCCGCTCGTACAGCTCATAGTCGACCTTGTAAAATTCACGGACGAACTCTTTCTGGGCCTCTGTCAGCGCGTACCTTTTCTCGGAGACTTTACAGGTCACCGACAGGTCGATGGTTACCTCGAACCTCTTGAAAAATTCAACAATCTTGTCTCTGCTCTCCATCTTGACCGTGTAGACTTTCAGACCGTGCGCGTTCACGAGGTGCGTGTGCTGGTGGGTCTGATAGTCTTTTAGCCCTTGTTCGTACTGGTGCGGCAGGCGGACATTCTTCACCCGTTCCACGAGCGCGTCGGGGTGAATATTTTCAAAGTTGCAAATGCTCAGGAACCGATCGATCGGGTTCCGCACGATCATCATGATCGCGGTGTTGGCCGACAACTCCCGGGCGTTCGGGACCATGCCCAGGGCAACGAGTGCATCCATCGGCATGTGGTCGATCGAGTACTTCCGCGTTGGTGAAAACCCCAGGGCACTCACTTGTTGCGCTGACCCCGGAATCAACCGCCGCCCGTGGTACTTTGCGGTATAAGCTTCCGGCAACTGCCTGTAAATCGTCGTCCCCATGCTTTTGTAGTTATGAATGAACCAAAAAGGAAACATATGTTTTATTGAAACATATGTTTTTTGTAAGATATTTACGCAGGGCATAAGTTTTGCTCAGTCCTGCCTTGCTGCAGCGTTGTCGAGTCTGTGAAAATGTTATAATCTGCGATCATGGCCCTCTAACAAAAATTGTTCTCGGCAATCCCTGCCCCAAGTCCATTTGAAGCAATCAAGAAGTATGATATGTCATCATACGATCCGGACGTCGCCCCGTTTGGAAGAATATCGTACGGCACCTTGACGACGTATAAATGACTACCAAACGCTGGTATGTTCGCCGCAATAGGAACTTTAAATGAGATGGACGAAGGTAACGGATCATTAGTCGGCAGAAAAATTGCATATATAGAATTGACTACAGATCCGCGACTATGTACTGAGAACCCAAAAGTAAATTCTTTGTTAACACTGTCGTATGCCAATGCAATTCCACCGGGAATAATTTGCGGTATAGCAGCGTAGTCATATGTGAACTGGAAATATTCAGTTGTCTTTGATACATCACCATTCGTTCCGTTGGTAACGTGTGCGGTAACCTTTACATAAATGGTGTTTTGCAAACCTACATCCAACACAATACCCGTCGTTCCATTATATTCCATAGGGGCGTTCACGCCGTGTTTATATGTTATGGTGTCTAATACCCAATATTTGCTACCACTACTTTTGGTACCGCCACTCAGTACAGGATAAAACCGAATGGTTCCCGCAATAATTTCACTAGATGTGTAACGATAACCATTTTCATTTTGTAACCACTCCAATGGAGTAATATCAACATTAAAGGACGTCGCAGTACTTGTCTTTTCAGAAGAGGCCCCCAAGTTCGTTACGGTGGACTTGAGGGTTATACTATACGTTTGTTCATAATCCAGGTCCGATAACCTAAGTCTGACATTAGTGGTGCCATTAACTGTATTCAATGTCAAGTCGCTGTCAGTGAACGTGACGGTCGAACCTGCTGATCCATTTTTTGTAATTACGTAGCTATATGAAGCTGATCCAGAACCAAGCGCCGGACGGCTCCATGTAATGTCGACCGAATCCATCTTCTGCTCGAAATCGGTAGCCGATTCAGCATCATCTTGGTAATTCACGACTTGGGACACTGTCAAGTTGTTGAAATTGTCGGACAGTTTTTCCATTGTAAATGGTCCTACATCGGTGGCCGCGCTGTACTCCATAGCAATATCATCATTAGGGTGAGTATCCCGAGGGTCATACCCCGAATACCACGCCTTGAAGTATACCTTGGCCGAGACCACGTCTCCAAAATCCAGGTCAGGGATTTGGTAATCCGTCTCACCAATTTCGATGTAATCATCACTCTCCACACCGTTTACTGTAATTTTCGCAACAATCGCATAATCTTTCCAACCTGTGTAAACGAGCGGTTTAACGGCGTTTAACACCGCATCTCGTGTATTGCCAGTCTGCGACCCGCTGGCCGTATTTACCTCAGGAGGATTGGCAGTAAAATAATAATGAGATATAGTCTCGGCACTTGAAGTTCCTGCATCGTTTGTCGCGGTCACCCTTATACTGTAAGTATTATCAGCGATAAGAAGGCCATTTAGGTCTGCAACAAATGTTTTTGACGTGACTGTGCGCAGTTCAGAGTTCGTTACTGTAATGTAATCATTCTTTTTTGTACCATATTGTACCCTAAACGTCGTCGCGACGGTGTTAGTGTTCCACGAATGGGTGAATGAAAACTTCGGGCGTTTACGGTCATAAACACGTAATTCAGTAACCGGATCAGGTGTCAATTTTCTTGAAAGCGGCGCTGTCGAGACAGAGCCGCGATCGACTAACTTGTAATTCGACCCATCCATACTGAACTCAGTAGGAGCATTTCCGTTAGAGTCTCTCTTCCAGTACTCTTCTAATGCCGACGTCAGTACATCCCAAATTTTAGCTGTTACTATCAATCCGTCAAGTGCAAGGCTACCCAATATGTTGTCCGAGTTCGCTGTTATCTTCTTTTGGTCAAGGCTTGTGTCAGTCACGGTGATACCATCCTGTGTAGCGCTGATATCATATCGGTGTTCGAAGTCACCTGTAGATGATTCATGACTGATGCTATAGGAATATGTCGTGCCACTTGTGGGGGGGTGGATTACAATAGAGTCCGTGCCATGGAAAGATGGAACAGCATAGTAGATTCCCGCGGAAGCTGATTTTCGGCTGTCCAATGCAGCCGTTGTTACTCCCTTGGCGCTAATCTTGTACGCGGTCTTGTTTGTCAGCCCTGAAAACGTCGCTGTACCGCTGAGTTTTGAACCTGACGGAGTACTGAACGTACTATTTAAACTTGAATAGACGCCCCCGCTTATGGAGGACAGGGCGGGGGTATTCGAAACCGACGACCAGGAAGACCCGTTTCGCTCTTCGATGGACCACTCAATTGTGTTAATTGGGGCATTTGGATTGTGGTCAACCTCAAAATCAACAGTAACCATCTGGTTTATACCACTGTAAGCCGTAAGGGTGAAGTTATTCGGCAGTAAGCGAGCATACACGTCGACCAAGTTTGAGATACTTGGGCCATATCTGTTGCTGTAAATCACCTCCATTTTGTAATGGCCTACTGGAATATTTGTTAACAAATAATCGTTATTATCACCATACTTAACATCGGAGCCAACAAATACCCTCGTGATGATGTCGTTCGTTTCGTCCACCACTCTCGACGGAGTCGTAGCAGCGTCCTCAAGTACTTGAAACAGTTTGAACGTTAACGTTGAATCGATCGAGCTATACATACTGTTATTATTTGTTGCTACAGTCGCACCAATATTGAACAGGGACCCGTCACTGCCAGTAGAAACGTCAGTTGCGGTAGCGTCGGCATTAAGTACCAATGCAACAGGGCGGGCACACGGGGAAATTATACCAGTCAATGTACTGATTTGGGAACCGTCATCCATGAGCTGGTTATACTGAACCGTGTACCGATTTCCATTGGTCAAGGACGTAATGGCATACAACTTCTCATCCGTGTCACCAAGGTCTAAACTGATGGTCTGGTAATTATTGTTTCCTCGGTCGGCAACCAATAAATACCCGCCAGCAAACTTGCGGGTATCGCCTGACGCGAGTACAATGTTCCACTCGACCGTAACTTGCTGATCGCCAGAGTAAAGCTTCAACGTGGTCGAGTTCCCGTCATTGTCGGTGTTGTCGTGTACAACGGGGGTATTTAAGGGAAGCGGCGTTGGTGGCATATAAAACTATAAAAGAAAAAAAATATAAATAAATTGGTTATTTTTCGTTGAGTTTCTTTTTACGAAGTGATATGACCCGTTGCATACTTGACATACCTTCAGGGTGATCTAAGGCTACCTTTGGTTGTGACGTGTTTTGTAATTTTTTCGCACGGAGGGCTATGAACCGCTGCATATTTGACATACCCACTTCATGGTTATCTAACGATAGACTTGGCTTTTGCGGGGTGTTTTGTAATTTTTTCGCACGGAGGGCTATGAACCGCTGCATACTTGACATACCCACTTCAGATTCAATTTCAGGTAGAGCATCCTCAACAGGCTCAAGTGGCTGGACTGGCTCAAGTGGCTGGACTGGCTCAAGTGGCTCAAGTGGCTGGACAGGCTCAACAGGCTCCTCAACAGGCTCAACGTTGACGACGGGCGCATTCGCCTTAATACGGCAGTTTTTCAAGGCTATCCGTTGGAGGCGTCTTTGCTGGCGTCGTTGCAGACGTTGGAGGCGCCTTGCTTGTACCGGGTGTGCTAAAGGCGGGAACGCAGGCATATATAATTATATACTAATATAAAAATGGAGGTGGTGGCAAAAATTGTATCCGAATCCTTGTTGAGTATTTACCCGGTGTTCGTAAAGAAGATCGGCCTGCCCCTGGACATTCAAATGTGGTCCCGTTTTGCGAGTTACGCCGTAATCTCGGTGTTCTTCATCGACTTTGGCTACATACGGCGGACCCTTTTCACCCCGATGGGGCAGGCTCTCATGGTGGTGACCATGGCCCACATCTACACCTCCTACAAGGGGTTCAGTCTAATGAAGAGCGGGCCCTCGTACACCATCTTCTACACGTACCCCGCCTTTATTCTCCTGTTGACGGGCCATTTGCCGATCGCGGGGATGCTCGCCCTCTTGCTCGGGGTTTGGTTCATCGTCGATATTCCTACATACGAGGGGGCGGCGATGCTCCTGTTGGCCGCTTTCAGCGAAGCCCTCATCTACCTCTGCGTGAAGCAGTTGCCGACCAAAAACCCCTGGAACCACGTCTTCCTTTCGTACATTGGAGGAGGGCTCCTCTTGACGGGCCTGCTCTGGGGCAAACTGTTCGAAACGCCCCTGACCAGCGCGCTGGGCATCAACGCCTTGATCGGCACGCTGGGCTACTACCTCCGCTTCTACACCATCGTCCACAACAGCACCCTCCAGTACGCCATGCTCTCCTACGTCGGCGTCCTCATGTCCTACGTCTACGGGTGGTGGTTCAACGGCGACTCCATCACCAGCAACGAAGTGATCGGCACCGTCTTCATCGTGGTCGCGACCTTCATGATGCGGCAGACCATCAAATAAAAAATATTAAAAGGGTCGTCCTACTATATATAGAGCCGATGTTCATCTACCTCGCCACCTGTCCGGTCTTCCGGGAGATGTGCCTTGGTAAAATCGGAATGAGCGAGAACCCGCATGGGCGGCGCAGCACCTACCTCACCGGGTGCCCGCCCGGACTCACCCCGTCGTACGACATCGACTACGACGCGGTGTGGGAAACCACCGCCACCCGCGACGAACTCT
>Ga0214923_10005094_pt1 | contig 15450 bp, 4 predicted proteins | sample LL1510_MetaG_FD_177993 | JGI IMG/M metagenome (GOLD analysis project Ga0214923, IMG submission 177993) | Freshwater microbial communities from Lake Lanier, Atlanta, Georgia, United States - LL-1510 | ecosystem: Environmental > Aquatic > Freshwater > Lake | place: USA: Georgia | collected 2015-10-15
GCACAATGGAGTTCAAACATCCTAGTTAAGGCTCCGCGCCTGAGTGAAATGATAGACGCTCTTGCACAGAGTTCTGAATTTAACTTAGGATAATGAACTACGGAGAAGAAATTGTTTTTACAGGCGGCATAAACTCGGACGATGAAGCAAGGGTTGTTCCAAAAGGGGATTACCGCGACTTCCAGTATTGTAGATTAGGCGAGGTTTCCGGAAAGGGCTTCTGCGTTGTTACGTCGCAGGGGACAAAAGAGGTTTTTAATGGCAATCTAACAGAGAACTACAAGATACTTGGCGGGGCGACGTGGGAAAAGCAAAATGCCATAGTTTATTTTGTTTACAGAAACATCGGGGCCGACCAGATATGGATGTATGACATAGCGACGGAAAACCATACCCTTATAATAGAGTCAACTATATTAGATTTCTCTCCAGACTATCCAATTTACCACGCAAACGTAATTGACGATATATTAAAATGGACAGATGGAAAGTGGAATGATTCTGTTTATATGTACTCTGACCTTACGGGTAACAGAGCCTTCAACCCTCCGTATCAGATAAACATTCAAAAGGCTTTGGATGGCTTTTACGCGGGAATACAAAATGAACTCAGAACATTTGACGCAGTAAAGTGGCCATTTGACCCACCCTCTTGCGCGTATGGAACTGACGCAGAAAGGGTTGATAACAAACTCAGAAGAAAGTTGTTTAAGTTTATGGTTCAACCCATATACGAAAACGGAGAGACGGGCGTTTGGTCAATGTATTCTAACCTTCCAATCCCAACCGTAAACGAGCTTGTAACAGGAACGAACTGGCTCGACCCAAAGACCGACAACGTCATTTATGTAAGATTCAATACAGGCCCGAAAAACGTAAGAAAGATAAACGTAGCGGTACAACAATTTGACGAAACGTCTTACGGGGCAGAGCCTAATTTCGGTACATTCTTACAGTTAAACAAGGATGTAGATAGCATTGCGGATAATATACAGTATGTAGTTAGTTTTTATGGCGACGCGGCATTAAGTCAAATCGCTGACTTATTCAAGAACTACGACAGGCTTCCCATCGAGGCGAATTGCCAAGACTTTCTTCCAACCAATCAGTTGGCTTATGTAAACTTTAGGGAGGGTTTTGACAAGGATGTGATAATTGACGCAAGCGCATCATACACCAAGACTTATATTGACTACTCCCCCACGGCAAGCGATATATTTATCGGGGTCAACCCAGCCTCAAACCCGGTTGAGTTGCCCGCTAAATTTGAAAAGATATACATAACCACAGAAACTTTTAGGACGGAGATAAACTCAACGTCTTTTTCGCCGGGAGACACCTATACCTCAACCCTTTTTGCCTGTGAATTAGACGGAACGACCTACGATCCTCCGTTAGAGTTTAATGTTCAATACACCATAACACAGGCGGATTACTCAAATGCATTAGCGGTAGGGACTCAATGGGATGCGGAGAAATACCTTTTGGACAAAATAGTGAGCCAGTGGTGTTCTCAAATGGAAGAGCAAGAGCCACTTCCGTCTCTTGGTTTGACTGTGGATTATTCAGAGCAAACAATAACGCCCACGCCCCCATCTAGTTTACTTAGCGGCGGAAAATATTTTGAGGTTGAGATTAAAAACGGGGCAAGCAACGGGGGTGCGTTTTCGGAAAGAACCCTGTGTGGTCTTGGTACTGCGTATTTCAGCAATCTACCCGACCCCCTGATAGACGAGCCTGTACCATATAACAACCCACCAATAACAAGCCTAAGACCAAACGGAGTAGTAACATCCCTCAAGAAAGGGGCGAGACATCAGTTTGGAATCGTGTATGGGGACAGGGCTTACAGGGATGGAACGGTCTATACTTCACAAGACATGGAGACTTTTGTAAAGTGGCCAAGCGACGAAGATAGAGACATGGACGCTCAAGGGAACGTAACTAACGAAAGGCCCTATTACGTCAAGCCGGTAATACAAATCAACCATCAGCCGCCAATTTGGGCAACGAAGTATTGGATTGTTGCTCGTCAAAACACTCAAATAGGTGACTTCGGGCAATTTGCTTTAACTTATAACGAGGACGGCTCCTCGGCCATAACAACCGAGAGCGACGGAAAGTACAGGGTTTATTTAGACAATTACTACGAAAACAATAACTTAGGAGCCACCATAAACTACCAGATACAAAGAGGAGACGTTGTAAGATTCTTGTGGCAAACCCCAAAAGGCATTTACTACGGTATGGATATGACCGACAATGTCGAAGGGGATATTTTATATTACACCGACTACATTGAACTTGAGGTGCTAGACTACGACCCCGGCGAGGCGGGCGGAAGACAGTCTATCTACGTTTCAAGAATAAATAAAAACTTAATAAGCAGAAACAATAAGTTCTATTCAATACTCGTAGAGATATACAGGCCTCAACCCGCGGTTATTGACAACGACGTATTTGTTTCTCCTTGGAGAGATATAACCCGTTCGTTTAACATCTTAAATCCTCATAAGTTCAATCGCACTCACGATGTTGAAAGCGTTGCCCTGACATTTGCGGTTTACAAATTTTCATCAGGAACAAGAGATTATATAGACGTTGTAGGCAACATCCCTCTTGAGAGCGGAACGACAATAAAAATAAATAATTGGACAGACTCCGCGGCAGGGAATGATATTTATGCCGTTGTTTCTTCATACGTTTACCCATCAAGCGTAGGTAAAACACAAACAACAAAATACTTCCTTGAAAACATTTATTACGAGAGTACGGACGAAACTCTTGATTATTTAACACCCCCAGCTAGTTCGTTTCCAAATCAGGTTACATACTATTCAGGCTCGGCGTCTATTTACGGAATACCACAAGAATACGGTGGCAACCCCGCTCAAGTCTACCCTCAATACGGAGACGTATTCATGCGCCAAAGGATTTACGGAACGGGCGTTAATGAAAACTCATTACAAATTGAAGAGGGGGCAGAACCCTTATTGAACGTCGAGGTTCTACCAGGCTACAATACATCTTGGCCAAATCCCTTGAGCGAAACAAGGACAAATATTTTGTTTAATAATCAAATTGAAGGATACCCCACAGGGGTTTGGGTTCAACAATCGGGGACATCAACAAGCCAGCCAAAAAACTATTATGTAGCCCCGTATCCAGGTTCTTATTTATTTGATTATTCAATAGGGTTAAAGCAAGTGGGGGGGTCTACGTTTCCTGATGGTGAATTAAGAATGGGAATTGAAAACAACACAGTTGGTTGGCAAGTATTGAGCGTCATAAATAATCTGCCCTCTAGCCCTCAAACGTTTTCAGGCACAACAATACCGGTTGATTTAAATGTAAATGACAAGGTTTTTATTTATTTAGAAAGAACGGATTTTTCAGGAAGTTATAAAATAAATGCTATTTCTGGTTTTGGAACAAGCGTGGGAGCGAACCAAATAATTATAGGGGGTAATTTTAATCCTTATATATCTTATAATGAAAGCGGAATAGCCCCATTAAATCCAACAAATGGTAGTATTGTTTCTTCTTTTAATAATGTTACAAATGTAGCAAAGGTTCTTAACGACATAAAAACAGTTCAAAATGGAACGGGGAATTATTTTTATATAGTCGGGGGCAATTTTTATTCTTCGGTTTCATCGACCAAAAGATTTTTAAATTTAATAAATGAATCCGACGGCTCTGACGCCTCTTTTAGTAATCCCTTTGCATCTGTTGGAGATTTAGCAAATCAAAATGTAAAAACCATAGAAACAGGGAACGTTTACAGTAACGTAACTCAAGGGGTATACATTGGCGGGTCCTTTAGCGTTAATAATGCAAATTATCTGATAAAAATAGATTTGAATGGAAACATTCAGCCGTTTCCAAACGGGGCCACCTTCCCAGGAAATTATGCTTCGAGCGTAGAAACAATTAAAAGACATCAACAATCATCGGAGTCTATTCAAAAGAGGGTTCTTGTAGGTGGATTGTTTACTAGTTATAAAAACATACCCGTTAGCAATTTTGTGACATTAACTGACAATAATGCTAATCCTTCTGACGACGGCAAGATATACACATTGGAGTACGCTTGTGTAAACGACGAATTGGGATTTAATAGCTCGGTGCATAAAATTCAACAAACTTATGTTCAGCCAATTGGAAGCAAGGGGGAAGACACTTTTTACATTGGTGGAGATTTTACAAGTTATACAACAAAAAAAATTAGATCGTTTAAAACAGCAAGGTTAGATGGGTCTGGTAATTTTTTATCTTATGCAATACCAACGGGGACTGAGTCCAAGTTTGTGGTTCCTATAAACAATAAAAGCAATACGGCTAAAAAATTATACGATACTACGGGAAATTTTAATGTATCCTTATACCATTGGCTCAATGATTCATCAAACAGTATAAACGGTTTGGTGAACATGGTTTTTAAATTTGTAAAAACTCAAGCCGCCAATCTATACACAACCTCTGTAAGAGTTATTTTGGAAAAAGACAGCACTTCTAATTTTACAACACCTAATACAATACAACAAAATACATTTACAACAAATAACATATTAAATACTTACAACTTAAATAATGTGTCTTTAGAAACTGGTTTTTATTACAGGGTTTCGGTTCAAATTGTAATACCCGCAAATACTAACCCAGTATTGATCCCCGCTTTGTTAAGCATACAAACAACTATTGACCAAATCGAATGGGAAATAGTGGCTAATAGCTCTTCCGTGCCTTCTAATTCACCGTTGATAAAATCAGAAACCTTTAGTCAAAATAGACTCTTAAAAATTAGATACACGGATAATACATATTTTGGCAGCGTTTTTGAGGCTATTCCATTCACAAATTTTGGGACGGGGCCAAACGGAAGAGTTAGGGCAATTTTGGGGATTGGAAGTCCCGCCACCTCTTTATTGATTGGAGGTGACTTTACTTCATGGAATGGGGATAATAATCAAAAATATTTGGTTAGAATAGACGCAAGCACGGGCGCTGTGTTTCCCACATGGACTCCTCTTGACTTAAATGACTCGGTAACGTCAATAGAGTTTGTCAAAGGGGGGTATTTCGTAGGGGGTAACTTTTCTTTTGCTGGAAACACTTATTATGCAGGGGTATTAAAATTAGATCCAACAAATAATTATGCAATAGACGGAACCTTTGTGTCCGCCGGCACAGGGCCATCAACAATAAACATAGACAAAAATAGTTATTTTAAATTAAACAGCATAGATTACGACGCCAACGACGTAGGCCCCGCCCCGACAACAATGTATTGGTACATCGAGGACAGGCACTATTCGGACTTTTGGAAAAGCGACGTTCACAATGTAGGAAGATACAGACTTGAAGATCCAAACGTAAAAACAGTCCACAGAAAGGCCTCTGCCATACATTCGGACTCTTTAATCTTCGGAACTCAAGTCAACGGCTTGTCGTCATTCGGTCTTGATAACCAGAACGTGGTAGACCTGAACCCCATTCACGGGGAGATTGTCAGGGCGATAACATCAGGAAGGGAAGGAAAGACGCTCAAGTGCATCCAACCAAACAAGGAGAACTCAATTTACATTCAGTTCTACCCCAACGAGGTGGGCGACACAAGCAATTTGAGGGTGTCTGATAAAACCTTCTCAACTTGGTTCGACTACAAGAGCCTGTTCGGAACCACCGAGCCGGGCGGGGTTGCTCTTCTTCCTGACGGAACGACAATTTACTTCGACCCAACGAGAGGCGCGTTTGTTTACTCAGACTCTAACGGGCAAAGGGTAATTAGCGAAACGTCATTAGACAGTCAGGTAGATTATAAGTTCAGAACAAAAACCAAAGAGCTTACCAAGAGATTTAAGGAGCAACACGGGCAAGTCAGAACTTACGTCAATGAGAAAATGGGCGAAGTTGGATTTGCTTTCAAGTTCACGGACACAACATATATTGAGCGGCCTATCATCAGTTACGTCCACGTTGTTTGGGACTACATCCGAGAAAGATGGAGAAGCACCTATGACTACAACGCTGAGGGTTATTTGAACTTTGGTCAAACACTCATAGGTTGGAACTCCGACAATGAAATTTACCTCCATAACGACCCCGACTCCATAAACTTCCACGGAAAAACAAATTGGACACAGAGGATTGTGTTTGTGGCCAACGATCAACCGACGGTGGTAAAGAGATTCCAAAACATCATCATCCGCTCTGACAAGGCATTTGATGTAACTGCGGCATCAACATCCAACTACAACTACGGGGTTATGGAGACGTCAATGCCAAGCTCAATGTTTGTGTTCTACGAAGGCTACGGAAAGAGCTATTACAGAAAGAACAAAAACACCCCAGGTTACGCTACCACAGCCGCCGCCCTTATCAACGGGGAGGACATGAGAGCGGATGCAATGACTCACACCTTTGAGTTCAATCCAACCTCACAAGACAAGTCCAGAACCTTGTTTAATGTTGGAATTCGAGGTATTTTATCATAAATTTGCCTTAATCCATGGAAAGAATTCTTAGACAAAACGACGAAATTGTAGACAAGATTGAGGCTCAAATGCTGAATACAAACTTGTCTATTGACCTTCCTCTCGTACACAAGTTTACGGAAGGAATGTACATTAGACAAATATTTATGCCTGCCGGTTCCCTTGTTACAAGTAGAATTCACATGACGGAACACCCTTACACCGTGTCCGCGGGAATAGCAATGGTGTCAATTGACTGCTCAAGTTGGGAGCAAATATCGGCTCCGCACACGGGCGTCACGAGACCCGGCACAAGAAGAATACTCTATATCATAGAGGACTGCATTTGGACTACTTATCACAGGGTAGAGGGCATGAAGTCTGATTTTAATGACTTACCAAAAGAAGAGATAGAAAAAATAGTTATTGGAATAGAGAATAAAATTTTGGAGGACAGGATAAATGTTATAACAGGCACGGATGTTCACCAAGACTATTTGAAAATAATAGAAAACAAAAAAACTGAATCCCCATGTCTAATATCATAAAACAAATTCGCGCTATATTATTGTTTGCGTCTATTTATTTAATAGACCAATCTCTTGGCAATACTATTGATGGCGTGTATATATCAAGTATGGCATTGATAGCCGTAGGAGGGGGTGTGGCTCTTGGTGCGGGAATAGTCGGCGGAATTCAAGCCCGTCAGGGCAGAAAGCAATTTGAAGCGGGTCAAGACGCCCTTAACAATTTGCAACGCCCAAACATGACAATGCCTTGGCAAGTTACTCAAGCGACAAACGTAGCCCAATCTCTTTACAACCAAGGTATATCTCCTGAAATGCTTCAAATGATTCAGGCGGCGCAAGGGGCTTACAACCAAGGTGTGTCACCCGAAATGCAAACCATGATGAATGTTGCTCAAGGGCAGTTTCAACAAGGGATTTCACCAGAGATGGCGGAAATGATTAGCGGGGCAAGGTCAGCGTATTCGCAAGGAATGACACCCGAACAAAGAAAGGCTATCGAACTTTCTCAGAAGGCCTATGGACAAGGCGCGGGACCAATTAGAACGGGAGCGCAATACGATATTGCTCGCAGACAAAATCAATACAACCAAGCGGCAGGGTTAGGTCAGGTATCAAGGGGAGCGACAAGCACCGCAGATATGATGGCCGCTATGGCTACCGCAAACCAACAAGGTCTTTCTGCTTCTAACGAACTTGCTGCCCAAGAGGCTCAGGCTTATCTTGGCGAAAAGGCAAGGCTTCAAGGCATCACAGAGCAACGTCGCGGAGAATACTTGAACCAACTCGGACAAGGCGGACAACAAAGACTTCAATTGCAGGGTCTTCTTGCCAACGCTCTCGCTACGGGTGGTCAGCAAAGGGATTCAAGAACAGGGGCTTATCTAAACGCTCTCGCGGCGGGAGGTCAACAAAGAGACTCAAGACTTGGAATGTTATTAGAGTCTCTCGGACAAGGCGGTCAACAAAGAGGGCAATATGCTCAAATGTACTTAAATCAACTCGGTCAAGCAGCGGATTGGGAGCAAAAGCTATACAACGTAAACTTCTTGCAACCATACATGATGCAGAGGGAACAATACATGAACCAAATGGCTATGGGGCAACAAGCAAGGCAGGCGGGCTTCAACACCATCGCATCAGGTATCAGCGCAGGCGGAAACATCATGTCGATGGGGTTTGGAATGCCAAAAAGCACAGGAGCGGGTGGCGCCCAAGCGCCTAGTTATGCCAACCCCGGCGGGATGTTTGCGGGTCAAACAGAAGTTGTAGGCTCAACGACCCCTAACACATATTATTGGCCTGAATAAAAACAAAAAAACAAATGGCAGATTACATAGGTACAGCACAATACGGAAAACCAATAGAATACTCCTCCCAACCAAACGGGGGTACGTATCCTTCTTGGATTAACACTGACTATAGTGGAATATTTGACGCATTAGGTGAAAGTATAAGCGGCGTAATAAAAGCCAAAAAAGAAGCCGCAGAAGAAGAAAAGAAAGAGAAGGAAAAGTTAGAAAAAGCAAACTCAGCCTTAATTGAAAAGTATTACATTGACATGCCCGAAACAGGCGATGATAGTCAATACTTTTTAACCAAAGTCGATGATTACAATAACACAGCAAAGGGCTACATCGACGCGGCAATATCAGCCGGGAACTCTTATCTAACGCCTGAACAAATAGTTGAGTTAAAGAAAAAGAGCAACGCTATTCTTGCTGAAAAAAACCTTTCCGACTTAAACCAAAGTACCGTTTCGGAGGTGAGAAAAAAATACTTTAGCCAGGAAGGTCAATACGACCCGACGGCGTTTAATGATTGGATGAAAGGATACAACGAAGCCGGAACAATCCAAGACAAGGCAAAGTATATTCAACAAAACAAAAACCCACTTGTTCCCGTGGTCACATTAGGCGACGCCTTCAAGGACATGAAGACCTTAAATCTAGGCACTACCACCAAGATGATGGGCAATACCGCCGTCACCGTTGTTGACCCACAAAACGTCGAAGACGGCATAGCGCTTATGGAAACCCAATTTCCAGAAAGCAACACCGCCAGATACATAAACGCGGGCAAAGACGAAGCCGAAAAAGAACAAAGAAGGGACAGTATAGTAAAGGCGTACGGGTTACAAGAGGACACGAGGGAGTACAGGAAAATAGCGAGAGGAGCAACGAGGTCAGGTGGTTCGGGTAGCCAATCTAGGGTGGTTATAGGATATGACCCTAAAATAGGTGGAGACCATGAAAATAATTATCTAAACGTAAAAGGATTATCAAGAGAAGGAGCGCTTACAGATAATACGGGGCAGCTAAGAACTAATGCTGTGATAGAACAAATCGAAGCGTTCGACGGCAAAATATACGCTAGAGGAACATACAAAGACGATGATGGTGCTACTCAGACCGCTATATTCAATTACGACGACAACAAAGGCTCTTTTGAGGCGGCTGGCGGTAAAGATAACATAGAAAAGATGAAGAAAAGGAAAAGCAAGGGAAATACACAAACAAGCGACGCGTCACAATTTAATCCAAAATAATGAACGAAGAAGCAATAAAATACGCCCATGAGTTATTTACAAAGGACGGGTACACAGGCGGAGTATCTGACTTTAAGGAACTCATAAAATCTAACCCAGACGCGGTCGATCACGCCTTTAAGCTTTTCTCCGCCGACGGTTACAGTGGAAAGTTAAAAGACTTTAAGGCTCTTATGGGTCTTTCGGAAGAATTAAAAAAAAAAGAAGTTTCCAAGCCCGTTTCTACAGAGCCTGCAAATCAGCCTACAAAGCCTTCTGCGACGACTGGAGGTCTTGATTATACCCGTCCTTCTGCGGAAAAAAGCCTATACGGAAAAACAATAGGCGGAATTGTAGAGAGGTCTGCTCCTTTAAGAAGCCAGACAAAAGAAAAGCCCAAGCAACCGCCTATGGACGTTACCTATACGCCAGAGGCAATGCCGAGTGAGACTACGCAAAGCGTTGTTCCAAAATCTACACAAGAAAAAGTAAAAACTTTTGATGTAGCGGAAAAAGAAATAGAGCAAGGCCAACTTCCTTCAAACCCCGAATTAAGAACTCCAGAGACGGTAGCTAAGGTTGAAAAGAAGAGGGAAGAACTTGGTATGAATACCCTTGAAGAAGCGGCGGCTACCACCGTGAAAAACATCAAAGAAGATGAGTATAACGAGAAGTTCGCTGATGTTGAAGATATTATTGATGATTACATAAGATATTCTGACAACAAATCCGCAATGTTTGGCGCTCCTGACTATGATTTTGGTTCAGGAAAGGGAGAGTGGGCAGGGCTTCCAGGTTTGGGCGGAAGACTTCAAGAGTCAAAGGAAGGCGGAACCGACATAGAAAGACAAGGCAAGAGGGGTGAGATATTGAATACGGTAATGAATGATTATTTTTCTTACCTACAAAAAACAAATCCAAGTCAGGCTGAGGCGTTCAGAAATAAATACTCCGCCATTAAGTCTTCTACAGATAGGGACGCCAATGACGAAAAGTTTCTTCAAGGCTTAGAAAGCCACGCATTGAAATTACGGGCGGCGGCTATCAAAAAGAATATGGACGTATATAAAACGGCCATAGAGCAATATTCTCAAATAGAAAAAAGGGTCAATTTTCAAGGTTACGATAAAGACGTAAAAGACTTAAATCAATCCGCAAAAAACCTTAATCAAGAACTCAAAAACGGAAACATATCAGAAGAGGAGTACGCGGTAAGATGGGGTCAACTGCAAAAGGGGTTTGAGGACGCTAAAATAAAGAACGGTCTAACCGACGATGTCGTAAGACAATTAGACGGGGCGAAACAAGTATATTTTGCTTACGGCCAAGAAGCAATGAAAGTAAGTTCATTGTTTGGTTTTATGGATCAAAACTCAAAGGAATACCGAGAATATAATCAACTTCAAAAGGATATAGAAGAGGCTCAAAAGGCTAGGGAGGCCGCGTGGAATACTGCGTCTTGGTACGAAAAGCCCTTTATGGCAGCGGGTGAATTTGCGAGGTCTTTTTCCGGAAGCGTCGGCAACATGGTACTTGATGTTTTGCAAGCGCCGAAAGTTTTGGAAGACTTTGTAACAGGCGACACCAATTACAATTTCCTTGACGAGTGGTATGACGGAATTGAAAACCTTCAACTTGAAAAACAAAACCAATTTGGTGAAACAGATTCCGAATCAACCATCCAATATTTAACAAGTTTGGGCGGAAATGCAATAGGTTCAATAGCCACTTTTGCCCTTGGGGGATCTTTGGGAGGGGCTTCTAAGCTCGCTCAATTTGGTTCTACATTTACTACAGCGTTTTTATCCGCAGAAGCAGGGGCGTATGAGGAGGCCATAAGCACTTACAGAATGAGTCCAAGGCAGGCCGCTTCGGCAGCTACCGCCGTTGCCACCGCTACGGCACTTGTAGAGAGTTTGATTCCCGATATAAAATATTTTGAGGCAAGCCCATTCAGAAAGTCCGTTATGCGATACATAGCGGAAGGCAAGGGAATAACCGCGGCGGCTAGGGAGGCTTTACCAGCCTCGGCAAGTTCGTATTTAAAAACGGGAATAAAGGAAGGAGGCGAGGAACTTTTGGGGCAATCTTCAGAAGATGTAACTAAAGAGGCAATAAATTTTGTTGGTCAAACCGAATATTTTAAGGACTTATGGAAGTCTAAAAATTATGTGGACTCTTTCCTAGGCGGATTTGTGGGCGGAACTACAATGAATGTGTTTAAAAGACCACAAGGTTCATCCCCAATAATGGAGGGTGTAATGCTTGACGCCGCTGAAAACGCAGACGCAATAATATCGCAAAACACAAACGAAAGAATACACTCTCAACTCAAAACAAATTTGAGTGAGGCTAAAAAAGACCTTGAGTCTTTAAGGGTTCACCCAAATTGGCCCTCTCTTGACAGAACAAAGAAGGGTCACGTCTTTGGAATTACTCAACAAATAAAGGCGTTAGAAAGTTCAGACGTTAAAGACCCTATAATTAACACTCAGATAGAGAAGTTAAAGAGCGAGAGGGAGGAGTTGTTGAGTTTAGGCTCCAACGGGGTTGACTCAAGAACAGTCGGTACATCAACTTCTCCGCAAAGGGTAATGATTGGTGGAACTCAAAACGCCGAGCAGTCAAGGGAAATTGAAGTCCTTAATCAAAAGAAATCTCAGTTCGTTGGGCCAAGGGCGGCACAACTGATGAATGAAAATAAGATAACCAGAAAGGATGCACAGGCGCTAGCCGAAGAGGAATGGTCCAAGACTGAGGATGGTAAAAAAAGAGAGCAACTTATATCTCAAACACAAGGGGAGCAAGCTAATTTCTTTATCAACGAAGACGGCGACTATGAAATAGAGTACAATAATGGAAAAAGCGTAGTAATACCCAAGGGCGAGGGTGCGGCTGAAAAAATCCGTTCTATGGGCATCAAGTCAGATACGGGAGAGGTTTCGGGCGTTACAAAAGAAAACACAAATACTTTAATAACCCCAAGACTTGAAAAGGGCGCGACTATTGATTACAACGGAAAGAACGCGACCATAAATAGCTACAAAGAAAAAGACGGCAAGGTGGTGTATGTAAATGCGACCACCGAGGACGGAAGGACTTTGCAAATCAGGGAAGGTCAGCCGGGCGCGGGGCAAGAACTATTAAATAACTTAAACAGTTTACCTTATGATCAAAAAGACCAAACAAGGGTATCAGGTGAAGTCGGAAAAGGGCAAGAACCTATCCAAACCCAACCTATCGAAACAACAAGCGGTGAAGCGCCTGCAACAAGTGGAGTTCTTCAAACACAAGAAGAAGTAGAATTAAAACCATCCGCCGAACTTCCGACAGTTACAATACAAGCGGAAGTGGTGGAAGAGAAACCCACTCAACCGACATCAGAAAGTCAAGTAACCGGTGCAGAAAACTTGACATCAACCGTCACAGTGCCTTCTGTAACAGTAGAGACAGGGGAAACCGCAAAACCAAAAACAAGGGCTGAAAAACTAAGGGAAAGAAAGAAACCAACGGCTCAGGCAGAGACCGAGACAAAGACCCCGCCGTCGGCAACCGCAGAAACTGGCGGAACAACAATAAAGGTTAGCGAGGCGGCTCCCGCACCAAGAAGGGTGGGGTCGGTTGAGGCAAGTAAGGAAAGCAACCCAGACGCCGGGGAGGATAGCGCACTTGAGGGCGCCGGCATTACTAAGCAAGAGTTGGGGGAATGGAAGAAGAACAACAAGAAAGAACAACCCAAGGAAAACTCCGTGCTTAACCAAGCAAGGCAGCTTGTCAACGACTTGTTCAATGGTGCGATACCCTTCAAGACATACCTTGAAAAGATTAAGAAGGTTATGCCATCAAAGCTGATGGACAAAATACCAGCCCCCGCAACCTTCAAAGAAATCATCGGATCAATAGACTCCAACAAATTAAAGATTGGTATTGTAGGTTTGAATAAGTTTGTTAAGAAGGGGACGAGGGTTGGTCTTAGGATTGATATCCCCGCCTTCAATAGATACGGAAAGAACGTCGTCACGGTACACGATAGGTCCAAGTCAGGCCAACAAGTTGTTGGATATGGCTCCGTTGGCTCTGTGTCCAATGTAAAGTTTACCACAAGGGTTGGGACCGCGCTCAATATTGGCCTAGGTGAGAAGAGCAAAGAAGCGTTCGCTATGGCCGAGGGGGACTGGATGGACGAGTCAGAAGAGAGCATATTGAAAAGGGCAGAGGAAGCGTTAAACTCTCCGGAGTGGGTTCAGGTAAGTATGAACCCGGCCAAACACAGTTTCTTTTACGACAAAGCCGACGGCAACCCTGTAATGAGTGCGGATGAGGTTATACAAGTAGGAAACCTTGTCCTTGCCAAGAACCCTAAGAAGATAGATATATCCACCGAGGCGGGGATGAAGGAGTTTGAGAAAAGCTTCACAACCCAAGGGGCAACAGGCCCAATTCAATATAGAAGAGTAAGGCCAGACATACAGCCAAGCATGAGACGTGAGGCAGCGTTGTCACCAGAAGAGGCCTACAATATTATTGTGGATAAAATAGAGGAGTTCGAGTCGTTAAACATGACCGATGAAGAACAGTTTAATAGAATATCCCAAACAAAAGAATACGCGGCGTTATCCCCAGAAGACCGCGTAGCAATAAATAATTCATATAAAGAATCGGGAGTTTCGGTGCCAAGTGATAAAGCGGAAACAACGCGGCCAAAACAACCCGCAAAACCTTTAGCGGTACAAGAGCAAATAGAATTCCCCGTTCCAGTCGAAAAGAACGACGAGAATATAAACGCGCTAATTGAACTCAAAAACAGATTCAATAGCCTACCGAAAAAAGAAAAGATGAGCCGGGGGATGAATCTCTTGAATAAGATCAAGGGCATGGCCAAGGACATGGGGCTTGATGTTAAACATACAGCAGGGTTCAACATTAAAATCTGGGAAGGAAACAAAGTTATCACCAAGCGCGGGGTTGATAGAACGGCTAATCAAGACATAAATAAAAGGAGAAAAGACGCAATACAAGCCGCGTTCAATGGCGAACTTGGTTTTAGGGCGAGAGTGTTGCACTACTTTTTGAAAGGCGGAAAAATCTTATCAAGTCAATCCGAATTAGGTGAAGGCACGGAAGAGTACAAGTCGGCAGAAAGGAGGGGTTACACAGGGAAAGACGGCGGTAGCGCGGAGATTGTAGCAAGAGACCTTGTGGTTGACACAATGGGGATACCAGACGAAATGGCTAGCGAATATGTTTACGACAACGACCTTGTCTCTGAAATTCAAGACGTATTAAGCGAAATAGCTATGGCACCAAAAAGTTATATCGAGGACGCTATATTAGAGTTGTACGAAAAAAACAAAAAAGAAGAGGACGAGAGGGGTATTGGACAAGCTGAAATGGAGTTTGGTGAAGGCCCTGCCGCGATATTTATGTCTGGCACAACGACTTTTGAGACGACCCAAGAAGAAAAGAAAGAAGAAGGGCCAACATTTGATGAAGACCAGGAGTTTTCACCAGGCCTTGCCCCAGACGAAGAAGTTCCTTTCAGAAAGATAGAAGGTCCGACAAGTAGAAAAGGCTTCATAATGCCCGGTAAGGACGCGGCTAAAAAGGTTGCTGAGTTCTTAAAAGCAAGCGGTATAAACGTAATTGTATTAAGCGACGCTGATTACAGAAAGAGGGCTGCCCAAGAAGGATTTGCGGGAACGCAGGGCGTATTCATAAGCAAGAAAGGGGAGGTTATTTACAATGAAAAAGACCTTAACGAAGGATACGGAGATGTGCTTGCTTTCCACGAGGGAATACACCCTGTAATAAACATAATCAGAAACACAAACCCAAAGCTATATCAAGCACTTGTTGGCGCGATAAACAAAGAAGCAAAGACAAATAAAAAGTTACAAGAAATTGTAGCGGAAACGGAGGC
>Ga0214923_10005095_pt1 | contig 15449 bp, 13 predicted proteins | sample LL1510_MetaG_FD_177993 | JGI IMG/M metagenome (GOLD analysis project Ga0214923, IMG submission 177993) | Freshwater microbial communities from Lake Lanier, Atlanta, Georgia, United States - LL-1510 | ecosystem: Environmental > Aquatic > Freshwater > Lake | place: USA: Georgia | collected...
AAGATTAAAGTAATTTTTTTCATTTATTTTATTTTATTTTATTTTTTCTTTAAATAATAAAATGAAAGAATGCGGTACATGTACTTATCATAATAAAGATGATGCAAAAATATGTGAATTATGTGGTGAAACAAATTGAGAAAAGAAATAAAAATGTCAGAAGGAGAATTAGAAGCAATTAGACAAGTTAAAGAAAAAGAAGAAAAAGAAAAAGAAGAAAAAAGAGATTTGAGACTAAGAACATCATCAGATGAAGATCTTGAAATGGCTATTAAAAATTCATTGAACGATCAATCTGAAACTACTTGTTTAAGTTGCACTTATAAAAATAAAATAAGTAATGTAAATTGTGAAATATGTGGTAAAGAATTACTTTTTAATAAATGGAGAAAAAATTATTTAAAAAATTCGTTAGATAACGGTAACTGTTTATATAGTTCTGTATATCGTGTTTTAAAAGATAAAGATAAACTATCTTTCGTCGGAGAAATGTTAGATTTAAACATAAGTACTGAAGAAAATTTTATAACAAGTTTAAGAAATAAAGTATCTGATAATGCTGATGGTGAAATTCAATATTTTTTAGATAATATTGAAACTTACAAAAAAAGTGATATGAGTAATTTTAGTCTAACTTCTTTAGAAGGTATTTTAGAAGGAAAATTATCTCTTCAAAATATTAAAGATAACATTAAAAAAGATAAAGTATATGCAACTTTCTTAGAATATCTTATTATTAAAAGATTTTTGGAAGCATGTAATTTTGAAATTATTTTAATAACAACTGAAGTTTTTAATAAAAATAATGAATATAACATAGATGCAGAAGATATAATATATATATACAATTATAATAACTCACATTATCAATATTTTTATAATGATAAGAAACATAAAGATGGTAGAAGAAAGAAAAGTAAATCATTCAGAAGAAATAAAAGTAAATCATTCAGAAGAAAGAAAAGTAAATCATTCAGAAGAAAGAAAAGTAAATCATTCAGAAGAAAGAATGAAGTTATTTATAAACAAAAATAAACTGATTTTTAAATGTATTCATTTTTAGAACTAAAATTAATTTATAAAAAGCAGCTGTACTAATGATAATCATATGATTGTTATAATCACATGTTATATGTTCGACTGATTTCCATTTATCCGGAATAAATTTTAGTGCAGTTGTAATGTTTTTTAGTCCTAAAAGATTACAAATATCTTTTGCAACAAACCATACATCTTTTACGGTTCTAATATTATTGTCATAAAAACATTGCATATAAAGTATAAATCATAGTTAAAATATCGATAAATATAAAATTAAACAAGAAATAGAATGAAAATTCAAAAATAAAAAATGAAAAATTTATTTATAAGAATGAAATATAAATTAAATATGAATAATTGTTCTTATTTTATCAAAGATAAAGCACTATTTGGTAGTTATCCAACACAACAATCAGTAGAAGAATTAGAACAAGAAGGTGTTAGATACTTTATAGATTTAACATGTCAAGACGAAAAACACATAACACCTTATAAAACGAAGTATACTCACATAAAATATCCGATAACCGATAGATCAGTACCAGATGACATTCGTTCATTTTGTATTCTGGTTTTGAAAACCTGTGAAATTATTAAAAATTTACGTAAAAATGACAGAGTTTATATCAACTGCCGGGGTGGTCATGGAAGATCCGGATTATTGGTAGCGTCAATTTTGTGTTATATTTTCAATTTAATCCCATACGACGCTTTAATATACACGAGTAAATGTCATAGCAATAGAAGTGTAATGCGAGAAAAATGGAGAAAAATTGGTGCACCTCAAACATATCAACAAAAAAAATTTATATACAAACTGTTTCAACCTATCAATATGAACAAAATATATAAACATTCAATATATAATTATAAAGTTTATATTAAAGATAATACATTTTTACACGTATTTCATGCTTATAATTATTTTAAAGAAATGCATCAAAATAATCCTAAAAATATTATATTTAATGAACTCGATTTTGACATAAAAAAATCATGGGATTGTATTAAAGAACAAATAATGAAATATATTGTCTTCAAAAGTTTCGATACAAATCCTGAATTAAAAGAAAATTTAATTAATTCTTATCTTCGACCTATTATAGCTCATTTAGATGGTGATTCATACTGGGGTATCGGTAAAGATAATACCGGTCAAAATAGATTAGGGCATATATTAGATGAAATACGATTGAGTTTTATTTTATAACTAAAAAATAAGTTATAAAATTTATTATTTCTTTACTTCTTCAACTACTGTTTTCGATGATTGTACTTGTGCTAATTGTTTCATCATAGCATCTAAATTTAATCCTCCTCCTTCAACACCAGAAGCACCTGTTTGACTTAAATTACTTAATATTGGACCTATACTACTCATCAATCCAGCGAGATTTAATGGACTTGATTGTTCTCCATTGCTTCCAACTTGTGGTGGTATTAAAGTTGAACACATTTTTTCTACTGTTCCAACGAGTTTTCCTAAATCTAATGAACCATCTTGTAATTTAGTATTCATTCCAGAAACCAAATCATTAAATACACCAGAAGACATTAAAGTACTAACTGCTTCAAGAGGATTTGAAGAATTTGGATTTATATTTGATTCTACTTTATTTATAATATTTTCAAGAAAATCAGCTTCATTACTTGATTCTGATGAATTTTTCTTTAAAATTTCTTTTGCTTTTCCTGCGGGATCAACAAAAGCAGAAATATTTAATAAATGTTTCCAAATTACATTCACTGTTTCCGTATCTGCTTTTTTCATTATACTAACTATATCAATATATACTCTTGATGAATATTCAATTTTATCATTATTTAATTTACTTAAATTTTTATTTAATATAGCATCTCTATTTGAAACACAAAAATGTTTAAAAGCATCAATATGTTTAGAAATAGCTTTTTCATGAGTAATAGTAGTTTTATCTAAAAGACGTTGGTATAATTTTAAAGAATGATATTCAGTTCCAAATATTTCATTCAAATCATTTGTAAAAGTACTAATTGCTTTAAATGTTAGTAAATTATAATCAGTTGTCATTTTAAATATAGATTTCTTTTATTTAAATAGAATTTTAAATAAATATTAAAATTATTCAACTGCTATATTAAGTTAAAAATTGAGTGTCCCATTTTAAAATAAACGGCTGTAAATTAAATTCATATTTTAATTCTTATAATAGAAAACAAGTTTTTGCATCTAGTTTTAAAAAAATCAAGAAAAAGAACAAAAGACGGTAAAAAGATATAAAAAGAAACAATAATTTATTACATATTTATATATAACAAATTCCGAATTTTCAGCAATTGGTTTTTTATTTTTATTTTTATTTTTATTTTATGTAAATAAAAAATGGGTAATGTATTAGGAATAGATGATGGAGCTCCGGGTAAGGATGGAGCTCCGGGTAAGGATGGAGCTCCGGGTAAGGATGGAGCTCCGGGTAAGGATGGAGCAATGGGACCCACTGGACCACAAGGTCCACAAGGAGCAACAGGACCACCAGGACCACAAGGTCAACAAGGATTGATGGGATCACAAGGACCACAAGGTTTGATGGGAGCACAAGGACCACAAGGACAAAAAGGAGATTCTGGTGGACCTGCTGGTCCTCCTGGTCCCGCAGGTTCACCAGGACCAGCGGGTATACCCGGAGCACCAGGACAAAGAGGTATTGACGGAAGAGATGGGAGAGATGGAGCACCAGGTCCTATGGGTCCACCAGGAAAAGATTTAGTAATGAATAATGATGTCGTTGTGTCATCAATTACAATTGGAACTACAACATATGGTATTAATAATTTAGGTAAAATTATTGGTTCTAGTATGAATGCAGGCACAGGTGGATTTGGTATAGGAACTACTCAAATATTTGAATCAGATTTGACAAATTTAAAAGGATTATCAGGTCTTTCAAAAAGTAAATATGATACTGATATCAATGCATTAAATTCTACTATTAGTGGATTATCGGGTACATATGCAACAATAGGTAATTTGGGATTAAAAGCAGATAAAACATATGTTGATTCTGGTATGACAGGTGTTTATACTGCAATGGGATTAAAAGCAGATAAAACATATGTTGATTCTGGTATGACAGGTGTTTATACTGCAATGGGATTAAAAGCAGATAAAACAACTCATTATAATGACATGACAGGTGTTTATACTGCAATGGGATTAAAAGCAGATAAAACATATGTTGATTCTGGTATGACAGGTGTTTATACTGCAATGGGATTAAAAGCAGATAAAACATCTCATTATAATGACATGACAGGTGTTTATACTGCAATGGGATTAAAAGCAGATAAAACATATGTTGATTCTGGTATGACAGGTGTTTATACTGCAATGGGATTAAAAGCAGATAAAACATATGTTGATAATGGTATGACAGGTGTTTATACTGCAATGGGATTTAAAACAGATAAAACATATGTCGACACTGGTATGACAGGTGTTTATACATCGATTGGATTAAAGGCTGATAAAACATATGTTGATACTACCATTAGAGCAATATCTACTAATCTTGATAATTATAATACTTCAAATAATAATAATTTTGCAAATTTTGGAACGAGTATTAGTAATTTAACAAGTTTTGTTAATACAAAAGTTAGTAACGATATTTACAATGCTGGTATGACAGGTGTCTATACTGCAATTGGATTAAAAGCAGATAAAATATATGTCGATTCTGGTATGACAGGTGTCTATACTGCAATGGGATTAAAAGCAGATAAAACATATGTTGACCAAACCTTAGTAACTACTGTTGAAAATATTAATTCTAACCTAAATTTAAAAGCAGGTGCATTTGAAACAGAAATGCGAGATTCGAGTACATTTCTTGAAAAGAATGGTGCTGATGTGATTGTAGGTACTAATCTTGTTAAAGTAAGTAATCCAAGAAGTACTAAAGGTTTTTATATTACATCAAAAACAGGTCATCCAAGTTTAAAAACTACTGTTCCAGGTATTTATAGATTTAATAACGTCGATACAACTCTTGCAAGTTATGTGCCTCCGAAACCAGTAATTGAATTAGAAACTGGAAATATTAACGGAACAGATGGTAATTTTAGTGGTAAAGTTAACGGAAAAGATGGTAATTTTACTGGTAAATTTTGTATTGGTTCTACTTGCATAGTTGAAAATGATTTAATTGCTCTTAAGAAGTCTCAGACGGTGTTAATAAGTGGAAATTTAGTATACCCATCATTTTCTATGACACCAATAACACTTTTTGATGTTTCTCAATTGATCGATAATGAATATATTTTAAACATAATTGCGACTAGTGATTTTGTTCCAGCTAGTGGGTTTTTTGGTTCATCACCCGCCGAGAGATATATAACTCGAGTATTTTTCAATACTGTTAATCTGGATAAAATCCAAATTATAAGTCAAACTACTAGTTCTACGGGGAGTAAAATAGATGTTTTATTTAATAACAAAAACCTACAAATTACAAAACCACTAACCATGACAAATACAAATATTGAATGGATCTTACAAACAAAGGACAAAAATATGAGTGGTGATGTTACATTTACTGGTAGTGAAACTGGTTATGCTTATTTAGGATCTGAAAGTTATAATCCAAATTACACTTATCTTATTTATGTTGGTTCAAGTGATACTAATGATGGAACTTGGGCAAGTGCTACTTTATTAAAAGATGGCAGATTAACTAATACTACAGGTAATAATATTAATATTAGAGTTAATACTACAAATAAAAGAGTTCAGGTCAACAGTAAGAATGGTATGCAATACACTAAAGACTGGTATATGATAAAGATTACATAACAATTTAGAACCGTTTATTTTAAAATGCGACACTCAATTTTTAACTTAATAATAGCACTTGAATAATTTTATATTTCTTTAAATTTTAAACTTTTATTCAGTTTAAAATTTGTTTTCAATTTCAAGTAAAAAAAAGTTCATAAGTACAAAAATATTATATCCACAAATAGAACAAGTTTTTGAATTTTCAATCCATTTATTTATTAAAAAACACCAAAAAAGCCTGTAATGGGGTTCGAACACATGACCACATTATTAAAAAGCATGCGCTCTACCCAACTGAGATATATAGGCGAATAAATATATTGTACTTTTTTTATATTTAAAGGTTCATATTTCAATTCTCGCGGAATATTTTTTTTAATTATTTTTTTACCATAGAAACACTTACTTTAAAAGAAATAAATTAAAAATGATAAGAGAAAGTCCGGTATGGTCTAATGGTAATGATAATAGCCTTTCAAGTTATAGATCCGAGTTCAATTCTCGGTACCGGAATATTTTTTTTTTAATTATTTTTTTACCATAGAGACACTTACTTTAAAAATAAATCAAAAACGTAGAAATTTATCTGATGCCTAATTAGCTCAGTTGGTAGAGCGTATACCTTTTAAGTATATGGTCATGGGTTCAAACCCCATATTAGGCTTTTTTTTTTTAATTATTTTTTTACCATAGAGACACTTACTTTAAAAGAAATAAATTACAAATGATAAGAGAAAGTCCGGTATGGTCTAATGGTAATGATAATAGCCTTTCAAGTTATAGATCCGAGTTCAATTCTCGGTACCGGAATATTTTTTTTTTAATTATTTTTACCATAGAGACACTTAGTTTAAAAATAAATCAAAAACGTAGAAATTTATCTGATGCCTAATTAGACTGTAACATTTATTATTTACAACATAAAAAATTTAAAAAAAATTATTCAATTCATTTTTGGAACACACATACCTCATTGAAAAAGAATTTTTATAATTTTTTACTTTGCTTCCTTTATATATATATTTTTATCTAGACATGTTTATCTGAAATAAATTAAGAAGTAATATTAATAAATAATTTTTTCTTTAATCTATCATAATACATATTGGTTAATAATAAATCTTCAATATCAAAACCATAAATTCCAAACATTCCATTTGTAAGATTTCTATTTAATATATGTCCTCTTTGTTCAAGAGGTATAACAACTCCCGTAAATTGATAATATATAACACCTTTTCCATCACATTTATTGCACATAAAAATATTATATCTACAAATAGGACAAGTTTTTGAATTAACAATCCATTTATTTAAACAAGAATTATGAAATACATGATTACATTTTAATTTACAACCATCCAAATCATCTAAATAATCACTATAACAAATAGCACATTCATCATATTTATCTTCTTCCTTAATTTCATCAACATATTTAGATAAATCATTTATACCACATGAAGAACAACTTTTTTTTAAATTATAAATTTGCGGAGTTGATGTACGTTCTTCTTCTCTATATATATGTTCATATAAAATTTTTATCGAATATATTAATTCTGATAGTGTAAAACCATTTTCTGAACTTATCCTAATTTCAAATACATGAGATAAAGGAAAAAAAATAGAAATAGTAAAAGAATTATCAGGAATAACTTTCTCATTTGGGTTATGTAACTTTCCATATTCTCCAAAAGGATTATTTTTATTAAAAGAAGATATACGAATGTATGTTTGTATAGTTTTATCAGAAAACTCACATTTTCCATCAATAAAAGTAGGATTATGTTTTATAATTAATTGTTCTGAATCATTTTCATCGATTTCCATAATTATATCACAATTCTCACTACATTTATGTTCACTATATAGTTTAATATTCCAATTATTACGTGTAGTCCTTATTGGATATATTCTCAACATTCACCTTTTTATTAAAAAAAATATAATTTTTTAATAAAAAAAAGTTGTTTTATGATTCGGTGGATTGTATACGTGTAATGTAATAGCAATTTCATCTTTATTATTAATGCTATGATAACCTATATTATCTTTCATAAAACTTATATCGTTTGTTTTTAATTCATTTGTCCTGATATGTTTTAAATCATTAGAATAAATATTTTCGATCAATGTTCCTTTCAAAACTTTTAACCAACAACCATTTAAACTATGGTCGTGTATAGGTGCATTTTGTAAAGTGTTCCATGTTATAACATAAATTTCGTAATCGTCGTTTTTAAATAATTTATATCTATGATATCTATCAGTATCTGATACAATAAATTTTTCCCAATCAGTTCCGTTGTATTTTTCTAAAACTAAATTTAATGAGTCAAAATTTGTTTTTAGAATAGAATTTAATAAATCTTCAAGAGTTTTATACATTTTTTTTATTTAAAATATTTTTATAAATAAAAAAATGGATAATATAAAATTATTTTCGATTATACTAAGTGTTTTAATTATACTTGGTATGGTTTATTTATATATATTTGCAACGATAGATATAAATATAATAACGAATAAAAAATATATCGAAGATGATTCTGATATCATTAAAAAGGATACAATAAAAACTTTAATAGCAAATGATATTAATTATAGTGATGTTATTATAACAAAATATAATGATGATATGACACAAATAAAATTTAAATCAAAGACAAATAGATCATCAATATCTGATACTTTATATATAAATAATATAGTTAATATATTAAAAACTAAAAGTGAAGTAGTAAAAAAGTTTGCATTAAAATCATCAGATGAATATTTAAAAAACAGCGTAAAAATAAATTTAGTTTATATTTTAAATAAAACATATCTTGATTCTGAACAAGATATAATAAAAAAAGAAATAAATAATATATTAACAGATGAAAATATTTATGATTATGATGTTATAATTGAGAAAAATAGCGATAATAATACATTGGTTAAAATGAATATAGATTATTATAAAACGGATCTTTTTACAGAAAAAGACTTAATAAAGTTAATAGATACAAAATTTTCAACAAGTATGTTTTCAGAATATAATTTTATTTCTAAAACAGAATACGATTTAAATAATACAAATATTGTTTATGAATTTGTAATTAATGTAAAGTATAAAGACCAAAATATTTTAAATGACATTAAAAATATAACAAGAATAAAAGATATAAATAATATAACAATTACACTAGATAAATATATTGATAGAAATACTTATATGAAATTAGATGTATTTTATAATAAACATAAAAATTTTGATGATAAAGAATTATTAAGAATAATAGAATTAAAATTTTCTCAAAACTCGTTATTAAAAAATTATTCTTTAACATTAAAACCAGAATATGATAAAAATTTGTATCATTTAGATTTAGAATATTTATTAAGTAAACCATATGATAAAGAAGATTTAAATGCTTTAGAAACACAATTATTATCTCTAATATTATTAGATAAATCAATTAATGATGCAAATGTAATATTTGATAAATATATTAATGGAATTATATATATAAAAATACTTATATTTTATAATATAAAAGTTTTGGATACTAAGATAGTTTTAAATAATTTCTTAAAAAATATAAACGATTATAAAAATAATTTACAACTTAATTCGAATATTACAATGAATTTAGTTAGTGATATTGAATTAAAAACAGATAGAAAACAAATAGAATATATTTATACTGAGAAATATATGTCAAGAGGATATTATGATCCAAATAAATATAAACCAGATGGTTCACCTGATTTATCATTTGAAGATTTGTTAGAGAAATGTAATAGTGATTCGAGTTGTTTTGGTGTTCAAGAGATAGATGGAGTATATAATATATGTAATTCAATAGTAAAAAGACCATACGGAATAATATCAAATGGAATGTATATAATAAAGACAAAAAAATCAAAAATACCACAACCAGTTTCTTATACCGAACCAGAAAAAAATAAAATACTAAAAAATTCAAAAGACATAGAATATATAAATAGAAAAGACAAATCATGTGATGAACTATTATATATAAATGATACAACAGGACTTGTATTAGATGAGTTAATAACTAAATGCAATAATGATAAAAATGTAGGAGGTTTTAATAAGCCGTGTTCAGGTATTAAAATAAAAAATAAACCAGATGGAAGTCAAGAAATATATGCATGTAAAAATATATTAAATTCACGACAAGATCCATCAAAAGAAGGACAAGAATTTACATTATTTTTGCAAAATCAAATACCACCGGAAAATAAAATATTTGACATAGCAAAACAAAATGAAGAATTTAAAACTGATAAGAATATTGACTATGTTTTTAAGAACGATAAAGTTTGTAAATTAAGAGGACCTTTACAAAGAGCGGGATTAACATTAAATCAAACAATGGATTTATGTAATGAAACTTTAAATATAAATGGATGGAATAAAACATGTAAAGGAATATTGATAGAAAAAGATAAAATAGATCCAAATTTACAAGTAGTGTCATCGTGTTTAGAATATCAAAATAAACTATATCCAACAACTCCGAATTCAGATAATTATATTTTTAAGAAAGATGTACCAATTGATAATATCAAATATAATTTACCTAATTTTTCTAAACAATTTGATAAAATAGAAGGGAAAACGGTAGATAATATAGATTATTTATTAACAAACACGATATTGTGTAATGGAAATCCATATGATTTAAATGGTGCTCCGACAATAGACGAAGCTATCAAAAAATGTAATAATGATAATAATATAAATAATTCAAAATTAGATTGCATTGCTTTAAAATTTAAAGATAATGCAGATGGTTCGCAAACAGTTATAGGTTGTTCAAAAAATGATGTTTATGCTATAAGAGATGATGATTCTAAAAGTAAATCATATTTTTTAAAAAATAAATTACCGTTTGTTAGATATCCAGAATTGAATTATCCAAATAATAGTGAAACAGGAGTAATAAATGGTACAACAACGACAGGACTTGATTATGTTTATACAAATAAAGTAAATTGCAGTGCAACAAGTGGAACAGTACCAACTTATTTTAATAATTTAGACATAAATCAAGCATTGGATGAATGTAAAAAAATAACAAATTCAAATGGAAGAGGTAAACCTTGTATAGGTATAAGTATATACGATGATGAAGATGGAAATCAGGTAAAAGAATCATGTACTGATTTACAAGACGGAGGTGCATTCAGAGGATTTGATAAAAATGATAAACCGTTAAAACCACCAAATCTGTATTTAATAAAATCGATGGTTCCAGAAATTTTGTAGTAATTTCTATTTTTTTAATTTTGGTTAAAAATTAAAAAAAATGCCTCTGCTGAGAATCGAACTCAGGCTTACAGTTTTCATGTTACAGTTTACAAGACTGTTGTTATACCACTTAACTACAGAGGCTAATTTATAATATCTTGTCTTTAAATCAATATTTAAAATCTGTAAAAAAAAAAATTGAATTTTATTTTTAATGTTCATTAAGATTAGAATGATTTATTACATTACAGATTCTAAAATAAAACATATTATTCTTGAATATTTATTTATCAATAAAGAATATATAATCAATACTGACAAAGTTAATGCCGAAATTATAAAAAAATGCAATGATTATAATAAAGCAGATTCGAAATATATAATTGGATTCGGTACATATACATTCAAAATGTTTGAAGATAAAGAATTTACTGTTTATTATTATGAAGAACATACTCCGAAAGGACTTGAAAGAAATGTTGAATACTTTACAAGATTAACTATTAATACCGATGACCATTCAACCATAACAAAAATCATGAAAGAGGCTCAAAAAAATTATATTACCGAAAACACTATTTTTATTTCTGACCAATATGGAGATTGGTTAAAATACAGTACTATTCCAGCCAGAGATTTAAAAACCGTTTATATTAATAATAAAATAAAAGATAAAATCATTTCTGATATAGGAAACTTTATAAATTCAGAAGATGAATACAATCGTTTTGGTATTCCTTATAAACTTACATTTTTGTTAACGGGTATACCGGGTTCTGGTAAAACAAGTTTAATCAAAGCTATTTGTAAGAAATTTAAATTTAATTTACATATGTTATCCTTTTCTAAAAAATTTGATAACAATTCTTTAATACACGCCGTTAAAAATATTGAAGATAAAAGTATTCTACTAATTGAAGATATTGATTGTCTTTTTAATAAAAGAGAATCGACTGATGATACCATGTTGTCTTTTAGTAATTTACTTAACGTATTGGACGGTTTATTGTATAAACATGGTTCTATTATTTTCTTAACTACAAATCATCCAGAAAAATTAGACCATGCCTTAATTAGAATCGGAAGAATCGATAATATATTTGAATTAAACTATCCATCTAAAAACGATATCAAAAATTTATTTTTTGATTTAATCAATAATGATATCGATGAATTTAATTTATTCTATGATTATATTAATGATACAAAAATATGTATGTCAGGAATAGTTAATTTTCTTTTTAAATACAGGAAAAATTGGTCTTCTCATATAGATGAATTATTGAATACAAATAATTATATAACAAGAATATTAGGTAATGAAAATAAAAATTTATTATTTTCTTAAGTTTTTATTTTACAAGCACTTGAATAATTTTAATTTTAAACTGAATAAAAGTTTAAAATTCATTTTAATATCAATTGATGTAAAATAAAAAAAATGATTTTTGATTATTTAAACATTTGAAATAAAGAATATTATGGATGAAATTGAAGAATTGAGAATACAATTGAAACTTGAAAAATTAAAATCATCAATATACAGAGATATAATTGAAACAAATACAAATATTCGAATTAGTTTAACACAACCTGAAAATATAATAACATTGTTTAATGAATTATATATTATTTTTTCTTCAAAAAAAATAGTTGTAAATGTAAAAGAAAATATAGAAGAAGATAAAAACGATAAAAAGAATTCATATAAAACATTCAAAAATTGCATAGAATTGGTTGAAGAACCATCATTAGACGAACAAAATAATAAAATAGTTGAAGTAGACAGAAGTTTACAAGATATGCGTAAAGAATTTACAAATTTATCAGATGCAAAAATAATATTCGATGAATGTTTTGAAAGTATAAAAAAAGAAAGAACATATACAAAAGCGTTAAAAACAATAAAATCTGTACGACTAAATATTATTGGAATAATGACATTAGATGAATATTTAATTTTATTACAATCACATTTCGATAAATTAACGAATATTTTTATAAAGGAAAAACAAATATCAGAGAAAATTAGTTATAAACATATATCACAATCGATGTCAAGTATAGACTTACGTCTTAAATTCTTTTTACCGTATTATATATCAACCCCATTAGATATAGATGATCTTTCTAAATTAAAAACATGTTTAAAATTATCTGTCAATTTTGCGAAACATTTTAAACCTTTTTCACATGATGATTTTTATCGTCTTTTTTTTAACTACGGAACATCAGTATGTACAATAAAAGAATGCATTGAACGAAATTTGATAAATATATATGGTTATAATAACGTTGTATATATTCCAATAACAAAATCAACAGATAACGATCCATTTAGTTTTTATTATTTAAAGAAAGTAGATAAGACAAAAAGATACTGGCATATGGATTGTAGATTAGAAGATTTAAGTAATAAATTTATTGACAATATTAGACCATATTTAATAGAATTATTTAGAAAATTATATTTTGATTCATTTAGTGATTATGATTATAGAAATAATTTTTTATATAAAGTTCCTGATATTGAATTAGATTTGAAACAATTAATGCAAAATATATGTATCTTAAGTAATCCTAAAAAGTTTAATAAGTATTTGAGAAATATAATTAAAGATAATGCAACATATAATGCAACAAATAACGATATTAAAAATTTTTCATCTGATGATTCAAGTCAAAAAAGACGATTTGAAAATGAAAAAGAATTGATAGATCCAGTAGAAACTGTGAAATTATTATTCGATAATATATCAACAGAAGATGCAGTTGATTTTTATCGTTCAATAAATATTGTTTTTGTATAAATTTTACAACCGTTTATTTTAAAATGGGACACTCAATTTTTAACTTAATAATAAGCACTTGAATAATTTTAATTAATATTTTTTTATTTTTTCTAAAAAAAATAAAAAAAAGAAGGAATATAATAAATGAAATATATAATAAAATGTTAATTATAAAAGAATTTATAATATTATTTTTATTGAGTTTATTAAGTTTTTTGAAAGATTTATCATCTGGTTTAAATTATTATGAAAAATGTTTATCTGATATTAATTTTCACGTAGTATTATTTACACATCATTTAATTTCTGTATTTAGTGTAATAGGTTGGTTAAGTTCCAATAAATTGACTTTAATATGTTATATATTAGTTCAAATATCAATATGTATTCAATGGTTCATATTTAGAAAATGTATATTAGTAACTTATATACAAGAAAATTGTAAGAATAGAGATATACCTTTCAGAGATATATATTATTTTCTAAATATTAAAGAAGAAATGAGATATATAGTTGGTTGTTTTGTTATAATAACAATGATTAGATTATGTATTTAAACTCCATTTAGATTTGCATTTTAAACATTGATGAAAAGATGTAATACCTTCATCACCTGATCTACATTGTTTAGAATAACTATAAACTCTTTTTGAACCACATCGACATTCAACAATACCTTCTTCGACTTGAAACGGATTGATAATAAATTCATCTTGTTCTTCTTCTTCTTTAATAAATGTTTCTAATGATTTATGTTTCCATAAAACATTTTTGTTTTTAATATTAGATAGAATATCTTGAATTTTATTTCCATTTGAAATATCTTGAATAGTATCATATAATATTTTTTTATAAGGTTTTTCATCTCCATTTGAAATCTCAAATATATATTTTTCAAGTGTATTAACATTTTGTTCTTTGGTAAGAACAGTTTTTAATGCATTTTTACCAATTTCTCTCATATTATAATAATTTTAATAATATCAAGTTAAAATATTCAATTTTATTTTTCTAATATAATATTAAAATGATAGATATTTGTACTGTTGTATGTGTTTTAGAACTCATTATATTATTGCATATTTTATATTTAATAAATTATAAAACAATAAACTTATATTTGAAAGAAAATTTTGTAATAAAACAAGAATGTGCATATGAACCTAAATTATTCGAATTACGTGAAAAATTAAAACCAATGTTTGCTGATGATGTTGTTTATACTGGCGCTCTTGCGAACATTAATAAGAAAAAAATATTGAATGACATTACACTATGTAGTGGTGATAAATCATATACAATTAACAAAGAAGATGTTTATATGTGTCTTAAAGATGAACATAATCAATATTACCACGATAATATGCTTATTTATGTACTGTTGCATGAGGTGAGCCACTTGACTAGTAAATCGATAGGTCATACAAATGAATTTCATGAAAAATTTCAATTATTATTACAAAAAGCGATCGAAATGAAAATATATGATCCAACTATTCCTATAATTAAAGATTATTGTTTATATAAAAAATAA
>Ga0214923_10005096_pt1 | contig 15449 bp, 17 predicted proteins | sample LL1510_MetaG_FD_177993 | JGI IMG/M metagenome (GOLD analysis project Ga0214923, IMG submission 177993) | Freshwater microbial communities from Lake Lanier, Atlanta, Georgia, United States - LL-1510 | ecosystem: Environmental > Aquatic > Freshwater > Lake | place: USA: Georgia | collected...
GAATATTTCCCTTATTACTTATGATCGAAATATTATTTGATTCAATCACATCTATCAAATCTCTCTCATAGTAAAATGGAAAATGTTTTATTTGCACTATATTGAAATTACATCCACCTAACCTCTTCTCACTATCATACCATAATTCTGTTAATTCTATCACAAATTTATAATTCCTATTTTTATTCTCCAATTTATTTATTTCCATCTTACATCCATTACTGTCATATGTTGTTACATTCTTTGATATTTTTAATGTTAATGTTTTTGTATCATAATTTAAATTTGTATTGTTTTCTTCATCATCTATAAATCCATCGTCAAGTGATGATATATTTGTTATCACACTTTTAAAATTTATATCTAAACCAAAAACTCTTTTTAGTTCAATAAATGCACTGGCTTCAAGTTCATTTATAATATCATACAATTTAAAATTTGGACCAGCTAATGGCTCTAATGAATATTTAATAATCTGAAATTTTAAATTCGTCCAATTTATATTCAGATCTATCATCGGACTTATCAATACTATCTTTTTTAAATTTGAGTCTGAATTATACATCGTTTTTATTTTATATTGAATTGACTTGTTTTTCTTTAATAAATTAATATCCATTCTTATCGGTCTACCATATACTATATTTTCATTCTTTAATAAATTATTATTGGCGACAAACATTACTATATTGTATTATAATGTGTTATTCCATATATTATTTTTTATTATTCTTATTTTAAAAATTTATTTTATACTTAAAAATTTTATAATAAAAAAATATTGACTAGTTATTTAATCTCTACTGTCATCACTATCATCATCTGATAATTCAGTATCTTCAAAATTATCTTGATTTACATTTTGATTTACATTCATATTTATATTATTATTGTTATTAACAATATTTGTAACATTATTACCTGCAATATCAATTATCTCGTCTATTATTACTCTATTAATTGTATTTAAAAATATTCCTTCATCTACACCTATTCTTCTTATAGTTCTTGCTGGACCAGTTTGACCTAAATTAGTTGGACCAGTTTGACCTAAATTAGTTGGACCAGTTTGACCTAAATTAGTTGGACCAGTTGTACCAAAATTAATTGGACCAGTTGGACCAGTTGTACCAAAATTGATTGGACCAGTTGGACCAGTTGGACCAGTTGTACCAAAATTAATTGGACCAGTTGGACCAGTTGGACCAGTTGTACCAAGTATTTCATTGTTTTCATTATCATCATCACTTGATATAGTATTTCTAGAATTGTATTTAGAATTAGATTTATTAAATTTTTTAAATTCCCATCTTTGATTATCAAGAGGACAAGTTCGTTTATTTAATAACCATGTTTTTATACAATGAGTATGAAAACCATGATTACATATACCAACAGATGTTTCACAATTGTTTTTATTTCTATCATCTATACAATCACTACATAATTCAGTTAAAGCATTTTTACATATAGGACAAATATCGTTATGAATATTTAAATAAGTAGATGCAACGATGCAAACTTTTTCAACAGTAAATCTTGACATAATATATATACTATATAATATATATATATAGATTTAACAATAAAAAAATCAATTTTTTTTGAGAGAAAAATTGATAATTTTATTGTTAAATTTAAAGAATAATATCATAATATATTCAAATATAATGGAGCTAACCAATGATAATAATGTAAAGAAAGAAAATAAAAAAGATAATATAGACACAACAATATGGGTAGAGAAATATAGACCGAATAATATTGAAAAAATTATTAAACAGGACGAAATAAAAAAATTTTTATATGGTTCAATAAGAGAGAAAAATATTCCACATTTATTGTTACATGGGCCACCCGGAACAGGTAAAACGACTGTAGCATCTGTACTTGTGAAAAATTTATATACTTATAAAAAATCACAGTTTCCAGAATGGTCCAAATTTAAATTTATTGAAGAAAATAAAAAACTACGAAATGATCGTGTATTAGATCTTAATGCTTCAGATGAACGAGGTATTAAAGTTGTCCGTGAAAAAATTAAGACTTTTGCCAATCTATCAATTGTGTGGCAAAAAAAAGATCTTGATATACCTCCGTTTAAAATTATTATTTTAGATGAAGCAGATGCGATGTCTGCAGATTCACAATTTGCTTTGAGGCGTATCATGGAAAAATATTCACATAACACACGATTTATTTTAATCTGTAATTATGTCACAAAAATAATTATACCATTGGCTTCAAGATGTTTAAAATTTGGATTTTTACCAATAGATATTGAAAGCTCCAGAATAAATATTAAACAAATTCTCAAAAATGAATGTCTATTTAGTGACATTGATGATGATATATTCAATTATATATATCAATATACTCAAGGAGATATGAGAAAAATAATTACACTATTTCAACGACTCTCGTTCATCGTTAAACTTGAAAATCTTACAATTGATATAGTTCGCGAAACCATAGGCGAATTACCAGATAATTTGATTAATATGATTGTAATGCTCTTAAAAAATAAAATGACCACACAAAATCAATTACAAATTTATAATATCACTAAAAAAATTATAAATTCTGGTTTTAATTGTTTATTTGTAATTAATCATCTTTATTCTGAATTTCTCAATGATGATAATATTGATGATATTATTAAAGGAAATATTATTAATAAATTATCAGAAATTGATAATAAACTAAATAATGGTAGTATCGAAATTATACAATTAATGGACCTATTCATCTTTATCAACACTAATTATAATGATATTCAATTAAATATATCTATTAATCCATTCACGGTAAATATTCAATAAAACTTACAATGTCTTCTTTTTTTTATTGGTTTATCTATTACTATGTCTTTTAATGATTGATCATCTAATTGTTTTAGTTTTAATTGTGCTAATTGAATTTTATATTCATATAATTCAATCTCTTTTACTAGTTTTTTTCTAATTTTATTCTTCTCTATCTCTTCCATTATATATATATCTATATCTATATTTATATGAATAGTAAATATAATTTTATATCATCATTTTATTTATTTGATATTTATTATTATTATTGTCAATTGCATCATACACATTGTCAACAATGTAATTATTAAGATATCTATTATAAAATAATTCAGTTGTAAGTAGATAGCTCAATTCTTGTTTTGAATGTGCAGGATTAATTAAATAATTATATATTTTTCCAAACAATGTTTCAAAAAATAATGGATTTCTCAAACAAATAAAATTTAACATGCTCTTGTTATAACCTTCATATTGATTACATATTATTGCATAATTTTCGTTTGCTTGAATTCTTACCATTATACTACATATCTCATTTTTAAGACCTGTTAAAACATTTCCAATTGTATTATCCATATAACATGAATTATAAAAAAAAATTTAATATTTAAAATAATATTACTTTACATATTGGACATTCATATTGTCTTAAAAAATAATAATTCCTATTTTCACACATGGTACAAATACGAATGTCACAACATTTTGTATATTCTTCATCTTGTATTAATTCATCACATATATGACATCCATATTTTAGAATTTTACAAAATTCATCAATGTCTAAATTAGTATTTCTATATACATCTTCATATGCTTCATATATCCAAATGCTTTTTTCTTTATTCATATCTTTATCAAAATAAATAACCATCACATCACCATAAATTTCTATATATTCAATAGATGTATTGACATTTAATGGATTTTTTGTTTCTCCATTTGACGATAAATCAAATATTATTTTAGCTATCATTATAATATGTTATATATATTATTTATGTATATTTTTTTATAATTTTATCTATTGACGCTTTTTTTAAAAATATATTATTTCGTGTTATATTTGGCAACAAATAATTACTATGTTCTAGAGCACATAAATCTTTAACAATTTGTAATCCTAATTTTAATATTTGTTTTAAATCTGATGTATAATATACTTGATTTATTAGTTCATCCACATAATTAGCTACTACTATTGATAATGCCGTATTAAAATCTGGATTACTTAATCCAACTTCATTTACAAATAAACATATTGTTAAATATTGAGCCTCGTATAATAATGTATCTGATGATTTTTTTTGTTTCAAATTTAATATACCATCTACTATGATTTTTGAATTTGGTATTTTTATATGGCCTAAATCGTCTAATAATTTATTTATAGATATATTTCTAGCTGTTGTAATAGACACATTTAATGCATTTAAAACGGATTTGTGTGTTATCAAACTGGGTGGTATCATATTTATTTCTATTTTTTTTATATTAAAATTATATGGATTTTCTATCAACCTATTTATATTACTATATATATCTGATTTTGATTGTTCTATTAATTCTTCTTTACCTATCGTCTTAAAATCATCAGATATAATTTTAGATCTACAAATATAACATTTAATATTTGTTGGATTTGATATTACCATATCAAATGCTGTACTTGTATCTAGAACACCATTTGGTTTGCATTCAATTCCAGATGATGAAATATGTGGTTTAATTATAATACCTCCATTATTCGTATCAGTTAATGATATAGGACACTTTGGCTCATATCGAAATTTACTCTCCATTATATAAATAATTATAAATATTTTATTTATAGTTATTTATCTTATTTATATCTTTCTACATTTATCTAATGCATTTATTAAATATTTCATATCATCCATAGTGCATTCCTTCGATCCATTAAAGCATTTATCTAAGTCGCTTTTCATATCTTTACAATATGTATCTTCATCTTGTTTTATTTCTGTCTTTTTTTCTTCTGCTTTTCCACCAAATAATCCATTAAATACACTATGACCTACAGATGATCCAAATCCAAAACCCATTCCTGTTTTAACACTATCCATCATAGAAGGACTTTGACTCTGAGAGATTGGTTTATTATTTGACAAATCATATGGTATTTTTGTTGGTTTATCAAATGATTTATTATTAGACCAATTATATGGCATTCTTATAGGTTGAAAAGATGGTTTATTATTTGATGATTTGTTTGATCTTGATAAAGCAATTGGCATTTATATTATATATATTATAAAAAAATCTTTATATTTTAATTTATTCTGTCAAAATTATCCAAAATATATCCCACTATCAAATAGATTAAATCAAAAGATACGCGTTTCCTCGCTATATCTTTACTCTCTCTATAATTTGATAAAAATAGCGAATGATACCGTCTTCTTTTCCTCTCAAAATAACTATTAAACTTTATAATTAATTGTTTTTGCATTTCAATACTAATTTGAGGTTCAATAGTTAGAGTACAATAAGTTCTATTAGATTGATTTGGCGTTTCATCTATTATTTTATCATCATCTTCAACAAATGATAATCCTATTTTTGAATTCTCATTATCATCAATACATTTAACCATAATATTGGTTGATGGATTTGTTTTATTTTTAGATGTTAAACGACTTATTTTATATGTGGTACTTTCAGGTAATTTATATATTGAACCACCAATCATATAATTATTATTTTCATTTAAATCAACGGACATTAAAATATTGCTTGGACTAATCATTATACTAATTTCATCAGAAAGATCATTAGTCCTTAGAGTGAATTGGAATACACATACTGCATATGTAGTATCACTAAATACTTGTTCCTCAAATATTTTAATTTTTTCAACAACATATTTTTCTAAAAATAATTTTCTCAGTGCAATATCACCAGCTCTAATCGAACACCAAAAATTTACAGGTATAATAATTATTCCACCTTGACAACAATTTATGCATAATTCTTTAAGAAAACATTTATAAAGATCATTAACATCATATTTATCAAACAATATTTTGTCTTCACATTTGTTTCTGGCAAGATAAGGAGGATTAGTAATAACATATTTATTAGTATAGTCAGGTGGATTAAGAATAGTATCTCGTTGAATAATAAAATTTTTTTTGGGTTCAATATCATAACAATATACAAAGTATCTATTATATCCAAAAAATTCGATAAGGTCGCCTAATCCAGCAAATGGTTCAATAATAGTGCTTACACTATCAGGAATTTGAAATCCTTCTAAAATATAAACATAATTATTAGTGTAAAATTGCCCTAATCTTTGTTTAACGGTTAAAGCATTTCTAAGTCGTCGTCCTCCTCTATCTGAATTATTTGTATTTCTAAGTCGTCGTCTCCTTATAGGTTCATTATCAGTCATAGTTATAATATATTTATTAATTATTATATCTTTATCTTTATAAACGAAAAAATCAATTTTTAATTAAATTGATTCAATTTACTTTGTAGAGCTTGTTTCCTTACAATGTATTCTTTATCAAGTTCTTCAATTTCTTTCTTAATTTTATTAATTTCATACATAATTTTATTATATTGTGTTTTCATTTCATTATAAAATTGTTGAACAAATAGAACATAATCGTGCAAATATTTTCTATCTGGATAAATATTTGTGTAATCAAATATTACGAAAGATAACATATTCCAATCTATAACATTCTTATTGTATTTGTTAATTATATAATTTTCAAAATCACGATTATATTGATTTAAAACCTTAATAACATCTTCTATTTTAATAACTTCATTCATATTAATATGAGATTGGTATTTCCAATTAACAAAATATAAAAATATATTTTTATAAGTAATAATAAATTTCCAATCTTGAGGAGAGTCAAGATAATTGTTTTCATGAGGATTAAATCTAATAATATTGTCAGATATTTGAATTTTGTTAGCAGTTTCTTCTTTGAAACGATATTTCATATAATCTGTGAAATATTTTTTATCATTAATTTTACAAGTAGGTGTGTCAATAAATGAGAGAGCATTTAAGTCAATATCCATTGAAAAGGTATCAGTATTTTGCATCATATATATATTCATATATTATATATACAGTACAATTAATAAAAAAAAAATCAATTTTTTTAATATTTCTTATATATTAAGCATCAACTAGTAGATGATAAATATATAAGAAATAGCAGATTTTCAGTTATGGTAAATCACTCTTATCTGTTTCACTTTCATTACCTGATTTATAAGTGATGACCAATAAATTAAATCGTTCATTAAGAACTTTCATTAAAATTTCTAATTCTTTTATTCTATTATCGAAACCATATGATCGTATAGTTGTCATTATCCAAATTGATTTATTATAAGCCAACCTCTCTTCAATAATTTTTAATTGTTTTGTTATTTCATCGATGCATGAATGTATTGATTCAATCTGTGTTTTTACCATATCAGAATTAATATGGATTGATTCGATAAATTGGGCGATTGTTCTAATTTTATGAACTATATCATATTCTCTAATAAATGTAGCCATTTTCTGGGAACTATGATTTTTGTTAGTTAGAATATATGCATTTATATTGTAAATAGAAGTTGTTACATTTGATAATAATATAGTTGTCATATTCATTACCAATGCTGGAACTAAAAAAGCCATTAATTTAATAATCTTATAATACTATATTTTTTTTATATTGGATTATATTTAATTTATATTTAATTATTCATCTTCATTATCAGAAGTACTATCACTATAATTTTCTGATGAATTTTCATTATCATCGTCTTCAGTAGGTTCATATTTTTCACCTTTTTCTTTTGCTCTTTTTTCTTTAATTTTTTCTTTATAAATTTTTAGAATATCAACTAAGACAGTGATAGGTCGTTTATTTCTATTTTCAATAAACCATTCAGGATTATTTTCATACATTTCTCTGATCAATGCCATAGTATAAGATTTTTTAGAGATAGCTTTAGTATGACGCAAAGTTTTAGCAGTACTTTCCTGAGCCAAATTTAAATTTTGTTTAATAACTTTTTTATTTTTTGGATTTCTTTTTTTGGTTTCATTAAGTAATGCTTTTAAAAAATTAACATTAGATGCATAAGTACGCCAATCTTTTACAGTAAAACATTTACCCATATTATTCTGAATATATTCATTTAGATCTACATCATTTACTCTAAGTGTATTATCATCTCCAGTAATGTATTGAAATAATTTTTCACCAGATAAATTCATTAATTGTTTAATTTCTTCGACCATATATGGATCTTTAATAGTATATGATACATTCTTGTTTGATTTTGCCTTAAAACTCAATCTAATAACTTTACCGTCTTCAATAATACTGGCATGAGATTTTTTTAAGCTCGTCATACCATATGATTTGTTTTCTCTTGCATATATTTCCTTGCCCACCCGAATGTTAAATTCTTTAATGATATTAAACATCAAAGCAATTGTCCTTCCTTTAGAAAATAGAGGAAGTTTAATATCTTCATCAATTTTATCTTCAAATTTTGATATAGCTTTGATAAATTTATAAAGACGCAAAAATTTATCTTCTTCTGCTTCTTTAATATGTGTTGGATGATAACGATATTGTTTTCTGCCTTTAACATCATAACCAGTCGCTTGAATTTTTGACTCAGGATCTTCTGATACCCATACATCACTATAAGCAGGAGCCAATCCTAATTTATTAGTTCGTTCAAGATCTTCTTTAGATATAGGTTTATTATTTTTGTAATAAAAATAATTAAATTTAAGTTTAGGGTTACCTTTTTTATCAACATCATTATTGTCGAGATATGATGTTCTATAGATACCACATTTTTTTTGTTTGTTTTCATCATCAAAAGCCATATCACGACCACCAATTTGAACAAATGTTAAATCATTTAATATATTATAATAAAAATCCATAAGATCACTTAGAATTAATGAAGAAAATAATATTTTGTATTTAAAAAAATATTATTTATAATTAATATTAACATGCGTTTTTTTGAGAGAGATTTTAATTCTGCAACATTATTTAAAGATGATGAAACAAAAATAGATTTTTCATGTGGTGAATTATTTAGATATACAGGCATTTATTATAAAAAAAAAGACAATCCTGACAATGAATACGATTTAGACGAAATTCCAACCACTTTTATTGGTAAATATATTTGTTATAAAGGAAAAAAATCATACTATGATACTGAAATGAATATTGTAGGTGTTTATTTTAGACCAGAATATATTTTATTAAACAATGAATGGTACAAAATTATTAACTATAAAGAACCACAAAAAAAATATTTTTTATATCCTCATCTAATTTGTAATTCAAGTCTTGATTTTCATCATAAAGCTCTACCTTATGCACATACAATAGAAAAAATACAATCATTAGACATAAATATTGTTGGAGAAAAAGAATTAGAACATATATATTAAATATTAATTCCTCTCAATATTAGTTCGTTTTTAACGAGTTTTATTTCATCATCTAATTCATTTCTATTATTTAGCAATGCATCAATAATAATTTTGTTATTATTACTGATATGTGTATTTTTCATAATGTCAATATTTTCAATAATTGATTGAGATATAGACCAATTATTAAATCTATTAATATCATTACTGATATTATTATTAAATAATGGATAATAGATATTGACATTATTTTTAACATTATTATAGTAATTAGTACATTCATCATTTATGTGTCCCAATAAAGATATTATTTTATGTGTATATAATAGTTTGAATTCTTTCGCCTTTGATAGACCTTCATAAAATATATTAATATATGAATGTGTTAACATAACATAATACATTTTAACATCTTTAATATCATCATATAAAGAACAAAATATATAATTATCGTCAAAATATTTTTTATTACGGATATTGATATTTTGTAAAATAAAAGTATGCAATCTAAACTTGTGATTGTTTTCAATGTTTAAAAATAACAATTTATTATCATTATTATTTAAATCACTAAATTTTTTATTCAAATCAATAAATTTATTTTTAAAATATTTTATAGTATCATCTGTAATATTACCATATTTATTATTTACTACTTTATTTAAATTATCTATTGTTTCATTATTATTAATATCATTAATAATGGACCAACACATTATTTTATTAATGGAATCAATAATATTTTGATCTATAATTGTATCATTAAAAATTAAGGGAATATTTTCATCATGGTTGGGAATTTTTTTAGTATGTTTATTATATTCATCATTCAAAATTTCAATAATAAGTTCATTATTTGATTCACTATCATCTAAAGGTTTGATTTTAAAATAATGAGTCCATAAATTGATGACATCTAAATATGATTTATCAAAAGGAAGATGAGTTTTATAATTATTTTTACAATTTCGTCGTAATTCTTCAGCAAATATATTTTTTAGATTATTATTTTTAAAATTATTGATATGTTTAGAAAATTTTTTATTATTAGATAACAAGGTTAGACCCAAAATAAAATCCAAATTTTCAAAAGATTTATCAGATCTATTAGATGGTTCAATAAATATATTGGATAATTCCTCTAAAGAATATTTATTAATAGAGAATTTAAATATTTCTTCAAGAATTTTATTAACAGTTATAGTCAATTGAATGAATGTAACAATATCTTTGTCAGTTATTTTATTACGGTCTGATATCATAGTTCTAATAAGTTTGAGTAATAACATTGGATAAAGTTCAAAATATTTATTGTAATATGCAAATGGATTTTGATTGACTGCAATTCCTAAACAATATTTTAACTGTAATTTTGCAAGTTTCCAATGCATGTTATTGATATATAATGGTAAAATACAATTACCATTTCCTAATGCATTTCCATATATTGCTGATTTGTCATTTCTTCCATCATCATATTTATTGCGATCACTCTTGTAAATATCTTGAGCCTCACACAATGTTTCCAATGTTATTAAATTATTTGATATTTCCATTATTTTCACTTTATCCATAATAATACCTAATTTAGCTAATTTAGGTGTAACAATATTTACTAATAGACCAAGTATATTACCATTTTGTAATTCATCATACCATGATGTTCTTGACAATAATAAATTATAAATTTCACTAGAATTTTTATATACAATATCATTTTCATTTACTGAATTCATATATTCATTAAATCTTATTTCCCATAATATTATTTCGTTTTGACATGTTGATATAGATGAATAATTTTTAATTATATTTTTATTTTGTTTATTTAATTTTTTAACATCATAAAAATTGAATGGTTCTGAATGAACAAATGTTTGTAATAATTCTAAAACATTAAATTTGTCAGTTTTAATTATTAGTTTATTATTATCAATATAATTATTTTTTTTTAATGTCAATAGCTCTGAATATTTTTTTAAGATTTTATTGTATAATTTTAATAATTTTTTATTATCTTGAATAATTTTAATATCAATTATTGATTGTAATTCATCAATTATATCTAATAAATAATCAGTATCTGTATAATTAATTAAATTATAAATACCAATTAAATTTATTTCTTCAATCGAATTTTTTAAAATTCCATCTACTTTTGACGCATCATTTAACTCAATAAATAAATTTTCATTAAATCTATAATAATATTTATCTCGTTTACTATGCATTACAATGCAAAAATATTTTGTATTATTTACATCTTCAATATATTTTATTGTGTCATTATAAATAATTATCATTGGCTGATCTTTATAGACATCTAATATATCATTTCCTTCAATATTTGATATTTTAAATCTTGGTGGTAACATAATTGTGAGACTGTTTGTGATTATAGACGCTATATATGTTTCAAGATTAATAATAATATTATTTTCTATAAATTTGTTATCAATAAAGATGTCATATTTATTATCATTTAATATATCAAACGATACATATATTACTTTTTTGTTGTATATCATATTTTCTGTTTTTAAATTGTAATCATATATCATATTACTGTGTCCAAATATTAATACATCATCAATTGCATCATCAAATAATATAGATGTAAATGTTAATTCAAAATTAGTTTTTTTAATTTCATCTTTTAAAAAATCTATTTCTTCGTTTGAATCATCATTACTTACCCATATATCTATTAATTCCGAATTATATGAACCAGATTTAATATCATATTTTTTATATATGATATTGTTTTCATTATTGTAATTTTCATTTTCATTTTCTAAATTGTCTCGATTAAAATGAAATAATTTATATAAATGAATATTATATGTTGGTTCAATATTGGTAATTATATTATCAATAACATGTTTATAATTTAAAATAGACAATACATTGGGATATATAATAGCAATATTTTTATTTACAATTTTATTATAATTGTGTAATGGTATAAGAATAGTATTATATTTCTCATTTTTTATAATTGAATTTGTTTCTAATTCAAATTGATACTCAGGTTCCATCAGTTAAATATATATAAATTAATTTATTTATATATATATGTTCATAAAATAATTATAATTATTGATTTATTCATTTAAGGTATATGCATGAAACCAACATATATTTCTATCATTAACCATATTTTTAAAGCATGATATTTTTACACAATTCTCTACTTGACATTTAATATCTGGTAAAAATTCTGTTCTAATATAGACTGGTTTATTTTTTTTTGATTTTTTCATTACACTTGAATAATCTTTAAATAAATTATTTGTGTCGTATTTAGTGTAAACATCATTTAATAACTTATCCATTAATATATGATGTATATATATCATTAAATAATTATAATAAAAAAATATCAATTTTTTCAGATTTTATGGTTTATTTCATCTTGTTAAATGTAAGTTCATTTAATTATATTCATACATAATATCTAACACCTCTTGTACTTTATTAAGATTTATAGCACTCAATTTTGGTGGGTTACTAACTGGTTCCATTGCTTCATGACCTTGCATTTGGATGGTCTTAAGATTAGGTAAGTGAATATCATTACCATATGGTCCCATTAATCGTTCTAATTTTTCAGAAGGATCTCTATATTGATCCTTAGATCCATTTTTAAATATATTGAGTCTATTGTTATTGTTCAAATAAAATATATGTAAATCATTATTTTCCATTGGTAAAGTCTGTTGAATACTTGATTTCGACTTATTTTCAAATAGTCTTGTTTCAGTATTTACATCACTCTTACTTTTATTTTGATGTTTTAACACTAAATCAATAACTTTAATATTGAAACTCATTAATTAATATACCATTTTTATATTATCTTATTGTTCAAGATTTTAAAAAATCAATTTTTTTTAACGATCATATACACTTTTGTTGATAATTATATATTTATTTATATGATAAATTAATATGTAGTTTATTGGAATTTTAAGAAACTACTTTCTTTTTGGTAATTCGTTTTTTTGGCTCATCTGACACTGTATTAGTTGATACAGGTACAGGAATTTGTGCCGGAGTATTATTAAGAACAGGAACAACTAATTGTTCTTGACTTGTTACAGCATCGACAATTGCCTTCTTTTTTTTCTTTGGTTCTTTATCTTCAGATGAAACAACATTGTTTTTGACAATTCTGTTATTATCTTGTTCTAATTCAACAACTGTTTCAACAGTTTCTATTTTCTTTTTAGTAATTTTCTTTTTAGGCTCTTCACTAGCTACAGATGTTGCTTTTTTCTTAGGTTCTTCACTAGCTACAGATGTTGCTTTTTTCTTAGGTTCTTCACTCGCGACAGAGGTTGCTTTTTTCTTAGGTTCTTCACTAGCGACAGAGGTTGCTTTTTTCTTAGGTTCTTCACTAGCGACAGAGGTTGCTTTTTTCTTTTTTGGTTCTTCACTACTGGAAACTTCAGTTGCTTCTTTTTTTGATTTTTTAGTTGTTTCCTCAGCATTTACTTGATTTGCTTCTACTTTTTTTTTAGATTTTTTCTTTGGTTCTTCAGTCGAATTATCTACTTCTGATTGACTATTTTGATTTAGATTATTTGAAGTTTCTTCATTTCGAACTTTGGCTAAAATAGGTCTTGCATCTTTTTCTCCTTCCATTACTGAAAGAATATTTGCATCTGTATCAATTTCATATTCTTCACAATATGTATCTTCATCAATTTTATTTTCAAGAGCTTTAAGATATTTTTGTCGAACAGCATCATATGCTTTGAGTTGAATTATTAGTTTATTAATAACTGTAATAATTTCTTGATTAGACTCACGAAGTTGATCGAAATTTAATCCGTCAAACTTAATATTTTCTAAATAACTCACAGGCGTATTGATTTCAAAACTTGGTTTTTGAGCTACAATATTATTCAATTGGCTTTCAGCAGTCAATGATGGCTGATTAGTAGATTTTGGGTTGTTAGACATTATAAGATATAATATGTATATAATATTTATATGTTAAATAGTTAAAATATCAATTTTTTTTATATATATATAAATTTAATATATATATATAAACATCTATTTGTTTTCTGTTTTAATTTCTTTTTTAATTCCTTCTTTCTGTATCTCTTTTTCCTTGTCATTTATTGGTTTAATAATACCATTATTGACAAGTCCTAAATAGTCAGTATAATATAATGGATTTATGCGACTACCAATATCGTAGTTATATTTACCATCAGCGAAATATAACATGCCATTATTATATATGGGATAGTATGGATAATATGGATATCGATCTAATGGAGGATAGCCTCTGACATCATATATTGGTAAAATACCTCTTGTAGGAATATTCCACACTAAGAAGTTTTCTTTAGTTGATTTTTTAAAGAGAAAGATAAATAGTAGGACACATAAAATAATTATAATTATTTTATTCATTATATATTATAAAAAAAGATATTATTTATTGTTTAATTATCAGATATTAGATTTGTTTTAATACTTGTGCTTGTATCACTGATACATGAAACTATTTTTATGTTCATATGTCTATCACAAGAATTTTCAATGAATTCTTTAATAATGTTAAAATATAATTTACAATTAGATGGTGTTATCAAATCTGATTTAATAATCACATTACATTCAGGCATTGATTGAATTGAAAATTCAGTCATTGCTTTATCATCATATTTTAATATCACTTCATTCAATTGTCTATAAAAATTTTTAATATGTTCAATTCCATTACATTTTAGTGTTTTTGAATGAAGTGTCATAATAATATTAACTTTTTGTTTTGGAAATCTAATAACTAATTTATCCATAAAATTTGGTATCTTGTTACATTCTATCCATTGACTAGCTGCTTTATGTAATTCAATTGTGTCTTTAAAAAACATAGTCTCAATTTCTTCTTTTGGATATTTATGTAATGTTTCTTCAATTATAATTTTTACTTTTGCTTTAACATTTTCATCTTGATCTGTATAATTAAAAGATAAAGATGGTTTTTCTTCATCATCACTTTTATTTTTTAATAATTTTCGTTGTTTACGAACATCTTGTTTAGAAAGTTCATCAACTGGACTAATATCAGCTGCTATATAAGTAAAAGCACCAATAATATTAAGATATTGTTGATATCTACCAATATGGCTCTTAATTTGTTCATCATCAATTTCCATATA
>Ga0214923_10005097_pt1 | contig 15448 bp, 21 predicted proteins | sample LL1510_MetaG_FD_177993 | JGI IMG/M metagenome (GOLD analysis project Ga0214923, IMG submission 177993) | Freshwater microbial communities from Lake Lanier, Atlanta, Georgia, United States - LL-1510 | ecosystem: Environmental > Aquatic > Freshwater > Lake | place: USA: Georgia | collected...
ACCACAGGCGCTGGTTGAACAATAACAGTATCTGGTCTAGTGGCAGCATAGACCGCTGCACCTCCAATTAGAACAGGCACGACCCAACTGTAACCTGGTGCCCAATATCTATGAACGTGATGTCCATGATGTCTGTGCCCGTGATCATAGGGGCCTGCTAATGCTGCGGTAGACACAGTTAACAGTAGTGTTGATAAGAATCCGATAACAAATTTTTTCATAAAACTTCTCCAGTTTGACAGACTCCATAGGGCGTGTGGGTCCTCTGCCGAGACTTTATGAGCCTCTCACTCATACAGAAAACGCTATGCGTCCTTACCCCTACTGGATATATTATTTAACAACTTTAGTGTAACACAGCACATACTTTCTGTAAAGAGTTTTCAATGTTCCAAGAGCTCCTAGTTCGCCAATTGTATTTTTCACGAGGTGTCATTTGGCCTAGGTCTAATACCAGCCAGGAATCTTACGAGCGAAACTTATTCATTAAATTATTCTTCGTGTTTATAGATTCTGTAAAATTTAACAGGTTATTCTTACAACTTTACCTATTCCGCCTCTACTGGGAGTCCAACCGTTGGACCAACTAATGGTAACATCACCGTCATTGTAAGGATCACGTACTGGTGGCTTTGCAGCTGGTCCAGGTGCCTGATTTCCTCCAACAAAGGTAAATTTATTGTTTGTAGCTGTATAGCAAAAATTTACATGTCCTATATTCCAATAAACTAAATCACCTGGACGCATTTGAGAAATAGGTATGACTTTTCCTTCATATTCTTTTGCCCTGCTGATCAGCCTTGCTGCTCCTGCTTCCTTGATAAATTTCATTCCGCTTTGTTTCATTGCAAAACAGGCAAATCCCGCACACCATGGAACCTGATCTGATGTGTAACTTAGACCTACGTTCCGCCACATTGAAATTATGTTTGGATTGCTGATGTTACCAAATTGGCCAGTTTCTCTCCATTTTCCTTCTGATGATTCTTGTAAACATTTTTGTAAAAAAGCAATCACAGTCAAACCTTTATTTTTACAGATTATAGGAGGCTCACTAGTTCTAACATTTTCTGTGTTTTCAGGTGTGCCAGGAAAATTGGGCTTAGCGCCTGCATATGAATTTTCTAACCTGTAGAACTGACTAGGATCGTTCAAAACCTTTTCTAATTTGGTATAGGGCAGTTGTCCGCTGGCCTGAGCACTATCCGCAACTATAAATAATTGGCTTAGATCCTGTCGTCGGTTATTGTCTCCTGCAAACACAGTTAAAGATCCTGTTTTAATTGGAATTTTGGTAGTATTATCACCTGCTCTGGCAATACTTTTATTTTCAACAAAAACAGTTTTTGCACCCTGCACCACTGTAGCTCCTCTTGCCGTTACAGAAGCAGCCGCAGCAGTATATCTATTATTGGTTAAGACACTCTTAACACCAGATATAATAAGACTATCTGCCATGTCTACACCTACTCTGCTCACACGTCGGTTGGTCATAGATCTGGTGGTAAAACTGTAGGAGTCCATAGCCCAGAAGCTGCCTTGGCATTTGATGCATTTTTGGAGGCTTTAATTGCTACCTCTTCAGGATTGGCTATAATAGAAGCCGCTTTTGTAAGTTTGAGTTTGACTAAAAGATTTTCAATAGTGGCTTTGCCCCATGTTACAATTTCCGTTTGTGCAATGTAATTAGTTGCTCCTGTAACTATTTTACTGGAAAAATCATTGATTGCAGTGCTGAATGCAGATGTGGCATTCATTATTGTGCTGTTGGCTATCTGTGTTTGCACAATACTTTGAAAATCAGGCGCTTTTGCAGGTTTTATATCATTTCGTTCTAGTGCTGCTTCTGTTTCTCTTTGTTGAAAATTATTATTGGCAATTTGGTCACTGACAGCAATTTGCTGTACTGTGGCTATTTGATTGAGTGTGCTACCTATAATTTTAATAGAACTAGACAGTTCACTTATGGCTGCGGTCATCTTTATAGAATTGTCATTTAGATCCATTAAGGTATTGCTGATTCCTGCCAACACGGTTGCTTGATTGGCCAAAGAATTCCTTACGCTGCCAGGAACTGAATTGGCTAGCTGTCCAAGACTGGTGGTATATTCAAATAGAAAATCCTGCATTTGCCCAAGTTGAGCTAACAGGATCGCTTTATCTTGCAGACTGTCTATTTTTTCTAGCGCAGTCTGCGCTTGTATTGCTGCTGCAACTAAAGTATCTGGCATGTTCTACCCTTATTTTCTAATATTTATCTAAGAGCGATTCCGGTGGTGCCTTGCATATACTGGTCGGCTGCTTCTTTCTTACTGGGCATCATAGAATAGATATGTATTTTTTTGATACTGTGAACGTCTCTAGCTCCAAGGAAAACCCAAGGCATCATACCTAATCCCTGTGGACCAATGGTCACAGCCAGCGGCCGTTCTACTTTTATTTCTTCTGTGTTTTCGCTTTCCAACCTGCCTATAAGCTCATCCCCATTACTGAGTTTGATACTGATAACTTCTCCCTGACTTATTCCTTTATCAATCAACATGATTACCTTCCTGGTCTACTTCTATCCATGTGTGGTCACCTAACCACTTTACCTTACAGATATATTGGTATTGCACAGGAACACCAGTGCTCCAATCATTGGGTCCTAAGAGACTTAATCTTGTGCAATCATCGTGGCTATCATAGAGCAAGTGATAAACACTACCATTAAATATTTGAAAACTATACCTAGCTGCATGGACAGCATCAGTAATTTCTAATCTGCGTTTTATAGAGGCCGCCTGTTTTTGTAGCACAGCCACTAATTCCATTATTCTATTATATTCTTGCTGAGCATGTAGCCTTGCTACATTTACCATTATATCCTTTTGTTTTTCAATGGGAATTAGATCAAAGCTGGGACCACCTACCTCTGTGGCATAGGGTGTCACATTCCTATTGAAAAAAGGGACCAGTGATTCCCCTATATTGGCATCAAAACTGGTTCTACCTTTAAGAATATTGCTCTTGGTTTCGGTCACTGTTCTTCTTCTTTACTGGGCCTGTCGCAAAGTGCTTCTAAAGTTCTATAGTGCTCATAGGCCTTTTTCAGTGCTTCATAGTGTTCCAGTTTTTCTGGATCAGGCACTAGAATATTTAGGCGTCGTTCTATAGTTTCCAGCATTTGTCCTAGGCTGCGTCCTTTCCATTTTATATCACCATTAAACTCTGCATCACCTTCTACCTGAAGTGGTTTTATACTAGGAAGTGAAGTAAACTGCCATTGACTAGGTGCAGATGTCGTGGGTGGATTTGCATAATATGACGTGCTCCATTGACTGGGATTGCTTGAGGTGTTTATAGTCACTGTTTGATAGCCCGAAGACCCTTGAAGAGAGGGGTTGTCTATGCCTGAACTGTACATATCTAAAGGGGGTAAATTTAGGTCCTTAATTATATCCTCTATATTGATAGTAGAAATCTGATTAGAATCTAACGAACTGATATAGAATTCGTCAACTGTATCTTTATCTTTGTCCATGAAAATATGCCTCTAATTCTTTAAAACCGCCTATTATTTGACCATCTAAAATTATCTGTGGAACAGTACGTGCTGTGGGGACTGCTGCTAATAGTTCTTCCTTGGACCAACCGTCACCTATCTTGCGTTCTTCAAAATCAATAAGTTTTAATTCTAACAGTGATTTTGCCTGTTCACAATAGGGACAATGATACTTGGACCATAAAATGGCCTTAGTCATTGATTTCCTCCACTTCGACCACTGTGCTAGGATCGCACATTTCCTGTGCTACTTCTTCTAATGTTTTTGCGATGTGTTCATTGATTTCTAATTCAGAGTTAGGATGGTTATCTTTAACTATTTTACTGAATTTGATTACCACAACTTTGTTTACAATTTTTGCCATAGTCTTTCCTTATAGGTCTGGTAGCTCCTGATAATCTACAGAGTCACTCATTACGCCAATAACGTAGTTCGTGGATTCATTTTCTTGTAGAGCAGTTTGTTTTTTGTTAATATTCACATGTTTATTAAACCATGGAATAGGACTGGTCTTGGGATGATCTTCCATATACCGTATTCCAATTTCCTTAAGTTTGGTAAATGCTGTATAGTCCACGAAATCTTTTAGTATTTCTGCGTTAAGACCAATTACAACACCTTTGCTGAACAGATAGTCTGCCCATGCTTTTTCTTCTCGAATAACATCCATATATAGATTATATACTTCTTGCTCGCAGTCTAGTTTGGCCTGGGCGAATCTAGCATCATCTTTGACCACTTGGTTTATGATCCAAGCAGTCCACTCTGCATGGAGAATTTCATCCTGAAGAATCAGACCGATGATGTTACCATTACCAATGAAGATTTTATTCTCTACCATGGCTAGGCTTGTGGCAAAGCTTACCATAAAACGGAAGGCTTCTAGAGCATAACTGGCATTGAGTGCCAACCAGATATGAGTGATATGATCGCTTTCAGCCACATCGGTACCTGTTTCTTTGAAACAGTTTAGTTGATGTAAAGCTTCATAATACCGGCCTACACTACTGGCCATGTCCACTATTTGTTTAGTGTCATGTATGGTATTAAAAACTTCTTTGGGCACGCCATAGATATTACGTATGATATGACTGTAGCTCTTGCTATGAATATTTGTTTCAAAGAAACTCCAATTGCTGACCAACGCTTCTAATTCAGGTATACTGACTACTGGGCTGAATACCTGACTAGGTGCTCTACCCTGAATGCTGTCTAGTGCTGTTTGCCTTAAAAGATTACTGGTAAAAATGTGCCTAACAGCGTCTGTGGCTTCTTTAAAATCTATTTTATCCTTAGTCAATGTAATCTCTTCTGGGACCCAGAAAAAACCTCTAGCCAATTCTTCAAACTTTTGAAGTTTAGGATATTTTACTTCCTCGAATCTCTGCACTGTAACTGGACCTTCAGGGTCTAAAAACATTTTACGTTTGAGATAATTTGTCTGTTTGTGTAGGTTGTATTGTTCTTTGCTCATTTTTTGCTCTCGTTATAGCTTACATGATTCGCAATCTTCTTCCTCTTCTTGAATATTATAACTTATATTGGTGTTGATTGCTATCACATTTGGTGAAAAAGATTTAATTTCATTGGTGTTGGTTACATTTAATTTTGCACCAACTTTATTGATTAGACTGTAGTAGATAGTTTTTATTCCCCATTTATAGGCCAGCATGAGGTTTTTGGCTACCAGTGTGCCCGGGACTTTGGCGTTAGCATAATGAGCAGGATTGTAAAAAGTATTCGTTGAAAGACTTTGGTCAATATAAGCCGCGAGGACAGCAGCAGTTTTGAGATAGCCGATACAATCTTTTTGTTCCCACATCAGCTGATAACGTGTCTTTAATCTTCTATATTCTGGAACTACCTGAACGAATGAACCTGCTTTACTTTCTTTTACACTGATAAGTTCCATGGGCATTTCAATGCCATTGGTAGAATTTAGAACTACTGAACTAGATTCTACAGGTGCCACGGCCATTAGTGTAGCATTACGTATGCCATACTGCTTTAATTTTTCACGTAATAGTTCCCAATCTAGACTTGGTGTAAAGTCTGTAAGTTCATCCACGCCTGGATTTCGTCTCTCCCAAGGAAATATACCTTTACCATAATAGGTGTATAGGCTGCGATCACAGGCACCTCTCTCCTTGGCTAGATCTACACTGGTCTCTGTGAGATAATAGGCCTGATGTTCCATCCAACGTTTTACTTCAGCAAGACTGTCTTTTTCACCATACTTGAAATTACGTTTAGCATGCCAATAGGCAAGATTAGTAATACCAACTCCTAATGGTTCAAAGTCTTTGTTGGCCAATTCGCTTTGTATACTAAGAAAGTCCTGATATCCAAGTAGATTGCTTAGACTGCGAACCAATACCCTACAGGCTTTTCGCATATCCTGCGGATTACGGAAAGCACCCCAGTTGATTGACCCAAGAGTGCAAAGAGCGATTCGTCCCTCAGGATCTTCAATTCTTTGGAAAGGGCGGGTGGGTAGTAATATTTCCTGGCATAAATTTGATTGATAAATCGGATCAGACTTTGTATCAAACGGTCCTTGGTTGATGACGTTGTCGATGTTGACAAGGTAAATTCTGCCAGTATCAGTTCGTTCCTTAAGAATTCCATTTTTGAATATCTCATCCGCTGGTAATACTTTTTTCTTTTTTGTCTTATCTTGTTCATAAGCTAGGTAAAGAGTTTCAAATTCTTTGGAATCTCTATAATATGCTTCATATAGGTCCGGAACTTCATGTGGATCAAACAGCGTGATATCTTCGCCGTTTTTATAACGACGCCAGAACATGGCATTTACTACCACTGAGTAATCCATTTGTCTAACACGAGTTTCTTCTGTGCCTTGATTATTTTTTAAAACAATTAGATCCTCGAATTGATAGTGCCAAATGGGGAAAGTAACTGTGCAGGAAGCATTGCGTATCCCACCTTGTGAGCAACTACGCAGGTCAGCGAACCATTTTTTAAGAAAAGGCACCATACCTGTATGTTTGATTTCACCATTACGAATTGGTGCACCCAAGGGTCGAATACGGCCAATTTCTAGGCCAATTCCGGCTCGTTTTGACGCATATTTGGCCATCATTTCGCCAGCAGCAAAAATGCTATCCAGTGTATCGTCACTGCTGATCAGAACGCAAGAACTGAATTGTTTGGTCGTAGAGCCCAATCCCGCAAGCACAGGAGTAGCAAGAGTGAAATGACCGTCGCTGGCACATTCATAGTATTCTTTGACTAATTTGAGTCTTTGTTCTTTCTGTTCATTATGAAAGGCTGTGGCCGCTGCTACAGCGTATCTAACCTGCGGAGTTTCGTAGATTTGTCCAGTGGCGCGATTTTGTACCAGATATTTTTCACAGAGTTGTGCAATGGCTGCATAGGTGTAGTTTTCATCTTTGCTGTGATCAATAATAACATCTATGGTGTTCCATTCTTCTTCTGTGTACCATTCTATTAGATCTGGTGTATACATACCAAGTTCTATATTTTTCCGCACTATATCATATAGTTTAGGAGGCTCATATTGACCATAGACTTCTTTGCGTAGCATACTTAGACGCTGGCGTCCTGCAACGTACTGATAATTCACATTATGAATATCTGGATTTTCCGTTTCATCTATAAGATTGACCATGGCCTTCAGTAGCAATTCATCTATGGTAGATGTTTTCATACCATCGTGTATTTCAATCTGGGCCTTGATTTCTATCATACTTGGGCTAACCGCTTCTATACCTCTACATGCGTTTGCTACCTGTCTTTGTATTTTAGAGATATCGAGAGGAACACGCTCCCCACTGCGTTTAACCACTGTTATCATATTATTGTCCTTGTTTTGCCGAGGAAGATATTTACCTAGGGCTTTTAATTACTACCAGATTTTCCAGTGAAAATGAACTAGGCACTTTTTTCATTTGTATAGGCCCGCTTTGAGCGTAGTTTATACCCCATTCTTCGTCTATAGAAACTATATTGTATTGGATATTATTATCTTTGTCAACCAGAGTGTGAATCTCTATCTTGGATTCGGAGAATTTTTTTGTGTATTTCAGTGTATAGGCTATCATAAGAGCACGAGTAAAATCATCATACTTGTTTTCTACGATAATTTCCCAGGGTGTTGGCCAATAATGCGGATTGTACGGATCTATTTTATGGTTATAGGGAACGAATGGAGCATGGCGCCAAAAATTATCCGCAGTTGTCAAAGGATCTGCATCTGTTTCTAGGCGTGATCTTAGATCCGCCCATGCAGATAGACGATCATCTATGGCTAACTTAAACATTAGGTGTTACGAGAGAATTGATATTCCATGTTAAAATCAACCGTGCTGGTCCAATTTGTAAAGGTCAGTGTCACATAATTTTTTTTGGGGTCACTGACAAGAAACACAGCTTCATCGGGGTCTCCATGCGGCCAAGATGCTTCATAACTAAAATTATAGTAATCACTGACAAGCCCATAACTGTCAGAAAACTGTGTAATTGTAAATACAGAGAGAGCAGAAATCGCTCCTGTAGTAGCTTTATCTATATTAATACTTGATACTCCCACACTGGTTACTGCGGTATTTGCCTGGATATTAGGACCAATAATATCAGCACCTACTTTAATAATTCCTATATCATATTGAGCAGACGATATAGGCAGTGTGGTCACTCCGGAAGAAATCAATGATGTGGCCGTGAACTCAAGATCAATGTCAGAACCTTTAGAAATGTTAATCAGTAACTTGCCTGTTCTATTATACTGGTGTGCATCATCGAAAAATTTATATTCAATTTCTAATCTTTGTTCTGAATTAGTAAGTGGTATCTTAGTCAGATCAGTTATACCTGGAGGTATGCCATTATATTTAAACACAGTATTGTTAATCACACTCACAGCACCCACTACTAGAGGGTTATAATAAAAGTTAGGATCTGTATTGGTTACAGCTTCATTCTGTCTTGAGAAATAATCATCAATTGATTTATTACCATCTGAATTAAAATTAATAACAGCATACTGCTCTGTGCTAGTATTATCATCTAAAGTTATGCCATTGCCACATTGATAATAGATATTATATTGACTGATATGATTTGAAGCAGTGGTATCGGTTCCAACAAATAGGGCTTCTTTAACTATGTTTTCAAATTTATTATTGGTAATGATTCCTTTACTAGGTGTATCAAATTCATCTACATTGAAAAATCTAATTCCAGATTGTAGATTACTAAATTTATTATCCTTAATAACCATTCTGGTTACTGTGCCTGTGCCTACAACTCCAACATTAAGACTATTAAATTTACAATTTAGAATCTGTAGATTATCACATAGTTCTACAGCTGAGTTTTTGGTTCCTCTCATTTGTATTCCTATACCGTCACTGACCAAATTAGTTGCTGTTTGTATTCCAAATTCTACATTTTCAATGTTAGCGTTTTGCACATTATCTAAGGCCACCAAGGCATAGGTTGAATTGGCAGTGGTTGCATATTCCAAGGTCATGTTAAACAAACCGACATTTTTAGCCCTGTAAGGTCCATCCGACATTGACTGTAAAGCAGCATAAGGGTCTACTGCATCAACTGTTCTAAACATATGTGTGCCAGTTTCTGTTAGAGTAATAGTAGTGACACCGGGACCTTCACCTTCCAATTGTGCAAATGGTGGCAGTATGGTTTCTTCTCTCACCAGATAGTTTCCAGCAGGGATTAATAATTTTCTCTTAGCTTCTTTTCTTTCAAATGAGTCTTCGGTTGAATTATAGAATAGTGTATTAACTGCATTCTGTAGTGGCACAGTTATATCAGCAGCAGTAAAACTAGGAACTACTCCGAAACTGATTAGACTTACTCTTTCATCTAATCTTTCTTGCAGACTAATAGGAACAGTGTCGATAATATGTGGAACCTGTTCTCTATATTGATAACGTATTATCTGTGTAGATGTAGTGTCTACTAGATTAAAGATATTCTGTAGATCGTTTTCAGTTAGAATACGTGTATTCTCATCAGTGTTAGCACCTTCGGCGATGCGTTTACCTATGTATAAATGTTCCGTATCCTGTGCCCAACCAAACTCTCCTGCTTCTAGTTGCGGAACACCAGTTTGATTTTCTTGTCCTCTGCGAACCTGTATTTTAGCGATTTCAATAACGGCCATAAAAAATATCCCATCGATGAGATATTTATTAGTTTTTCGTAGCAAAAACTTCTTTGTAAAGATCGTGTGCAAACTGTCTATGACAGTTTACACCACCATGCAGGTTATCCAAGGCCTTTGGTTCGATTTTAAGATAATCATCAAAAAAAACTTTAGGAAAAGTTATATTATTACTAAAATCTGGTCGTAATTCCATAAAACTTATGTCATAATTAACATGCAAAAATGTAATATTTTGTATAAAGGAATTTAAAAATAGATAAGCATGATGCATATAATACCATGACCTCATCTTGATATCTGTTTCATTATGAATATCTAAGTAATAATCTATTGGTTGCTTTCCTAGCAATTTCCTAGCATTGTTTAACCTAAAATGAAATCTTTGGCCATTAGGTCTAAAAATCATATCTCTTTCAAAATAACTCCACAATACAATAACGGTATCCGTTGAAGTAAATTTAAAATTTATAATTTTATCTAGTATTGCGAAATTACTACAACCGGGCATGGCTACATTAACTAATTGCAATTGCAATAAATCAGATATCACACTAGGCCATGCCATTTTGCTAGGATAAAGTCCTGGCAGGCCTCCCTTTTCAATACAATCAGGTAATCCATGACCAAATGTGTGACTACAACCAAATGTAATCAATCGGTTCATCTATGGTTTGGTCCACCACCATGCAGCTGTGCTGTGTTGAAACCCAGGCAGTAGTTCGTTAGTGGCCTTGGTAACACCCGGATATGGATAATCATCACCGGCCAAGATACCTCCATGCTTAACTTTAGGTAACCATGCTTTAATATCTGCTAGAACATTGTCATAATCATGTGAGGCATCGATAGCAACTAAATCTAGTGAACAATCCTCATATAGAGCTGCTGCTTCTATACTAGTCATACGTATAGGGTTAATAGCTATATAATCTTTAACTGGTTCCATGTTGCGTAAAAATTCTTCATATAACCTGTTTTCAATTACCGCTGTGTCAAGAGCATGAGCATCTGTGCCATCGCCTAGCCATGTATCAACCACATCAAATTTTATTTCTTTGCCACTGTTAATAATTTCAACGGCCATGGCTGCTGTGCTGGCTCCCTTCCAAGCTCCGACTTCTACAAAATGTGAACCATTAGGGAATTTTTTTACCATCTCTGCGTATAAGGATGGCAGTTGATTAGGCCAACCTTGTATTCTATGGAAAAAATGATTTAAGTATACCACTACTTTTCCTTATTGTAATATTCTTCTACTTTTTTAAGCCATTCATCTTGCCATCTATCAAATTCTTTAGGCCAAAGGTCGAATTGTTGATAGTATAGATCTCGTGAACACATAAAAACATGTCCTTCTCTAATATCAGTTCCATATACCTCATTATGCGCCATGATATAGGCTATCAATTGTATTTTATAATCTTCTACCCACTCTTCTTTTTTTGGCTTATTGGTTTGTTTATAATCCATAATACTAGGATTACCTTTATACACAGCAACTAGATCCGTAGTTCCTGAATACAAGCCCGGAAAGTATAAACTCTGTTCCATAGCCCATACTTCATCTACATGTTTAAGGCCATTTTCAATGATAATATTGGCCATAGAATTGGCCTGCACATGCACAGGATTATTACCAGGTTGTCTTTGTAACCCAGTTAGAAATCTTTCTAGATTACTGTGCATGGCTGTGCCAACACCTGCTGCTTCTCTTGTGATCTGATTGGCTTTTTCTTCTCCTATGCGTTTTTTCCATTCTATTAGATGTGTCATATCTTTAGTAGCACCCAATATGGTAGTAACACTGGGAAGACTTTCGCCGTCTGGTGTGAGATAAACACGTTTCCTGGTAATAGGATCATTTATCTGTTGACAATTTTTGTAAGGAATTTTGTCCACAAAGGGAGGGGGAGTATAGTTAGACATGTGTTTAATTATAGCAGATAATTTTGAAATGTCAAATTTTTGACGTTAATTTTGAATTCGATTTGGCCATCTTATCCACAGTACTGCCACCGCCATTGCCGCCTGCTCCTACATCTGCAGGTTGGTTGGGTTTGTTAAGAACTAGTGTTCCATCTGGTTTAATATCTTTAATGACATCACCAGCAGGATCTATAGCATTTTTTAGAGCTATCATCATTTGTTGACGATCGCTGCGTAGTCCACCTAAAGGCAAATCAAAAGGTTTTACAAGATTAAGCACTACAGCGTAGGGCACTTCTCCTGTAAAACCTGGTTTTTTTAATTGTCCCTGTAGCACAGATAGCACTGTTCTAACAGACCCTACATCTACCTCGAATAATCTCATCTAGCTAGTTTTGCAATGATGCTGTGACTTTCTGCCAGTTTCTGTTGGAAACGGCTTTCACGCATTTCACGACCGGCTGCTTCTGGTCCACCTGCTGCTGCGTCAGCTGCACCAAACTCGTCACCTGGAGCATTCATAGCATCAGGTGTTGTGGCATCCATTCCTGGTTCCATACCTGCATCCATTCCTGGCTCCATACCCATTGGTTCCGTTGGTGTTGCTTCACCTGCTAATACTGCCACAGCATTGCTAATAGCTTCACGCTGTTGTGTCAGTATTTCAAGTGTGGTAGAAAGTGCGGGAGCCACAGACTGTTTGAATGCTTCTGCTTCTGCTGCACCAAAATCTGCACGGATAGCATCTGCCAGTTCGATCATGCTCTTGGTCTGATACTGGCCCACACGCTGCATCCAACTTGTGAAATCGTTGACCATATCGCCTGCTGCTGTGATTGCTTTGGCCTTGCCTTCTTCATCTTCCTGTAATAGATAGGCAATACTTTCGTTTACAATACGAACATGGCGACGGAAAATTTCTTGGCTTTCTTTCTTGGCCTGCTGTTTCCACATTGCGGCGGCTGCAACAGCCTTGGGATTCTTAGCTCCGCCTTTCTTCGCGGCCGCTTCTACATCTTTAAATCCTTTGCCCTTCTTGCCAATGTCTCCACCTGCCTTGGCTTTTTTGACCACAGCAGATTTTTCTGCTTTGCTCATGCCTGCACTGGGCTTTTCTTTGCCTTCCATTGTGCCACATTCTTTTAGACCATGAACTGGGCATTTTTCATCTTTTGGTGTATGATTACATTTTTCTTCAGCGGCTTCACGCATCTTCTTTTCTTTGCGCTTGCGTGCTTTTTCATCTGCATCGTCTGCGGTATCCTGTCCAGGTAGATCACGTTTGGTATATTGTGTGCCACTAGCTGTCTTGGTAGCAGTATGTTTGCTTAGTTCTTTGGTCTTACCCATACCACTGTCTGGTTTGTCTTTACCAAAGTAGTAATCATAGTCTTCTTTGCTGCCCTCAGTAAACTTATCACCGGTGGCCTTGGCAATGGCTTTCTTCTTGGGCACGCCACCGGCTACCATACGTGCTACTTGGACATCATCAAAATCACTTTTACCGTCTCCTGTTTGATCAGTGCCCTTGGCCTTTTTGGTATACTTGGGTGCGCGAACACCTTTCTTGGCTTCGTCAATTTGAGCTAATTTATCTCTTAATTTTGCGATGTCTTCACCTAGCATTTCTTTAATCCTTATATTGAGCAATTGTAACATTGCTTTGTCTTTTTGATATGTTTCATTGGTCAACAGATCGTTGATACCCGCACCACTTTCCTGCTGGCTCACTTTGGTGCGAAGTTTGTTACGGATATCTTCTAATTGCTCCCTATCATACTTTGCCAAATTTATAGACATACCAAATTGTTTTGTCATATTCTCACGTAATTTCTTACTAGATAATGGAATATTAAAAATTATAGATTTCATTATGAGTTCCAGAATTGTTCTAGTTTATTTATTTAGATTTTGCAGTTTGTCAAATGAACAATCTATCATCTGTTTATGAAACTTCATTCTTGCCTCGGCTATCATTGACTTGGTAATCATTAAATCCCATTTATCAATGCTCTTGGCTCGTTTACTGTATTTTTTGTATAACTGTTCTTCTAGACTGGCGCTGGCATAGGCATTATCTTGTTCAACTATTTTATAATTTATGGTATGATGCACGGCTAAGTGGTTGGCCAACACAAGAGCAGATTTAGCTAGGTTAATGTTTTTAATAACAACCATGTCATCATCATCAAAAATGTCAAAAAAACCATAATTATTTTTGATTACTTTGAACTTGCCAAATTTAATAGATCCATCTGCATTTTTAGATGGAATTGCTAGGCCCTGGCGTCTAAATTTCTTATGGACGTAGGCAGTTACCTTGCATAATTTGGTAAACAGATCTTTAGCTTGGCTGGTCATGTTTTATTCGAAGTATATGATTATTGTCTTTACTGATTTCATACAAACCTTTCCTTACTAGATTTTGTGCAAGCCAAAACTGATGTTCGTCCAGGGATGTCAGTTTTATCCGATCGCCGTGTGATTCTACAAAATGATGTTCTTCATTGTTTAGGGGCACAGTAATATCTCTAAGTAATTGGTAAATTTTCATTTGGGGCTAACATTCTGTAATTGTTTAAGTTGTTGTTGTACCTGAGGATTTTTTAAATCAAGGTCAAATTCAACGTCACCAATTTTAACCTTTAGCTTGTTAGGATCTTTGCTCACAGTAGGCTCTATCTTAGTATTACCAGGCACAGTCGGGGGCGGTGTGGCCTTGGCAGGTTCAGCTGAGCTAGTCGAGGTTCCCGACGATGTAATATTACCTGTGGTGCCTCTAACCAAGGCCCCAACTCCGCTGGCCGCACCTCTTGCCAGGGCTCCAACTCCGCTGGCTGCGCCTCTTGCTAGGGCTCCAACTCCGCTGGCTGCGCCTCTTGCCAGCGCTCCACCTGCCATAGCTGTTCCTCTTGCCAAAGCTCCGCCTAACGCGGCTAGGAATGGAGCCACTTCTGACACCTCACGATGTTGAATGAATTCCCTAGCTCTCATGGTAGCTTGGTCAATATTACTCCTAGCAGACCTAAAACTGCTACAATAATAGTGCCCGCTGATCCAATTAAAACCTTTACAGTGTGTAGACTGCTTTTTTCTAAGGTGGTATGTAAATTGCCAACCTTGTTTTCAATGGTGGTTAATCTTTTTTCAATAGCTTCATATCTCTGAGCACATAATTCTACATGAGCCTCAAGATTTTCTTTTTCTATATCAGTAGTCCCAGACATCCCCTATCTCCTTTTATCTTGAAAAGAACTGAGCCTATGTTAGCCTATGGATGCCTTGATGATGATATTTTTAGTGTTTAGGTCAAGGCAATCAAAGATTGCCTTATCAATATTTACCGTTTCAGTCAGATTTTTGATAATAGGAACCTCATGTAAATCTTGAATTAATTGATCTAGATCATTACTAGGACCATAGGCATCCGCCCGATCTGGTCGAAATCTAAAGGTCCATACTTTGTTTTTTCCCTTAAAACTTTTGCCAAATCCTAGGTCCTTAATGTCAATCAACTCCGTCTGTGGAGGGAAATCATATTCAATAATTGACCTAAGTTCTAGACATTGCCTGATGGTAATGAAATTCCTCTGTTGATCTAATGCCTGTTGAGATCCTTGATTTGGTCTAATGACTCTAGTTTCTGTTATATCTATTAGAGTTTTTATTTCTAATGTTTGCATAATCTACCTATATAATTTTAGGTATTTATGGCCAAAAAGAAAGGGGTATAAAAATACCCCTTAAAGTGTCTTAGTAATTAGGCCAAATCGCCTGCTTCTAGACCGCTGATATCTGTTAC
>Ga0214923_10005099_pt1 | contig 15447 bp, 17 predicted proteins | sample LL1510_MetaG_FD_177993 | JGI IMG/M metagenome (GOLD analysis project Ga0214923, IMG submission 177993) | Freshwater microbial communities from Lake Lanier, Atlanta, Georgia, United States - LL-1510 | ecosystem: Environmental > Aquatic > Freshwater > Lake | place: USA: Georgia | collected...
GATTAAAAAATTATTAAAAAAAATTGTTAAAAATAATTATTAAAATATTTATATTACCTAATAAATGTCATTTGGTAAAATAAATAAAATTATGAAATTTATAGATAAATATATTAAAATTAACCAGTTAGAAAAAATCACAAATGATGATTTTTTGGAGGTAACGAATAACTTATTTAAAGAAGGGAAAGAACATTTTCCAGATTTAACTTTTCAAATAATGTCAGATTTATTAAGTAAAAAGTATAAAATGAAATATATTTTTACTGAAAATTCTGATGGAGCTTTTCCAGAATATCCATTTTTATATCCTAATGTAGAAATCCCACCCGAGTATCAATATTTAGAAGACCAATTTCAAAAATTGAAGGCTTTACCTCAACCAGAACAAAGAACGAAAGAATGGTACGAGTACAGACATAATAGAATTACTGCGTCTGATACTGCTGCAGCAATTGATGAAAATCCTTATGAACCAGTGGAAGGTTTCATTCTGAAAAAGTGTGATCCAGACCATCAATTTTTAGATAATGCAAATGTTTATCACGGAAAAAAGTTTGAATTAATTGCTACTAAAATTTACGAACATATTTATAACACCCAAGTATTTGAATTTGGTGCATTACCTTCTGCTACATATCCATTATTAGGAGCTTCACCAGATGGTATTGCTTCTTGTAAAACATTAAATAATAAGTTTAGTGAAAAACTAGGTACAATGTTAGAAATTAAATGTGTTGCGCCAAATGGAAGAACAATAGAAACAAGTGGAGAAATAAGAGGTCATATTTGTCCTTATTATTACTATCTTCAGGTTCAACAGCAATTAGAATGTTGCGAATTAGAAATTTGCGATTTTTGGCAATGTAAATTAATTCATTATAAATCTAGAGAAGATTACTTGGTTGATAAATGTTTAAATACAGTTCATACATTTGGTACGGATGGGAAAAAAATGAAGATTGATAGTAAAATTAAAAAGGGAATGTTATTACAATTTTTCCCTTTTAAATGGGAGGCACAATTTGATGGTGATGAAAAGGAATGGAAAAGTAAATTTATCTACCCACCAAGACTAGATATGACAGAAAAAGAATATGATGAATGGTTTGTGAGAACAATGGCAAGTTTTAATACAAACGAAATGGCTAAAGATTATTATTTCCATAAGATAATTTATTGGAAGTTAGAACAATCTCATAATCAACCAATTGAGAGAGATAGAAAGTTATTTGCTAGAATTCTACCAGTTATGGAACAAACGTGGAAACGAGTAGAGTATTATAGAAATAATTTGGATAAATTAGGCGAACTAAAAGAAATAGTAGAAAGAAGAAAGAAATATATTAGAACGGTAACTGACTTTACTATTAATACGGATATAATTAAAAATAAAGTCTTATTTTTAGATACTCCAAATCCAGTTAAAGTTAAAGCGAAACCTGTAGCAAAGAATTTAAAACAAACGGTTGATTGTGATTTTAATGATGACCTTCCATCCCAAACTAGTAAACCCCAAAATAGTAAACCAGAAACTAAACCAGAAACTAAACCAGAAACTAAACCCCAAACGAGTAAACCAGAACCAAAACTCCCAAAGAAACTAAAAAAAAATAAAAAAGACGAATCAGACAAGGAAGATGATACATATAAAAAGGTTGAATCCGTTTTTTCAAAAAAGTTTGAAGAAAATGATTGTGAATTTATAGATTAATATTATGAATTTATAGATTAATATTATGAATTTATAGGATAATATTATGATAATAGCAGTTATTTCTTCCACAAACCATTCCTTTATTTTTACCTGATTTAAGAATGTTCGTACAAATAATATTATTTTTAGGTTTTTTATTATCAGTTGTTTTTTTATTTACTTTACCACAATAAGGACAATTATTTTTAATGTTATTATTTTTAATACAATCAGTATGATATCCGTGCTTACATTCTAATATAGTTTCATTCTCATTTTCTTTATTTTCAATTGGGAAATGACAAATATAGCATTTATCTTTAGTTGATTTATTCATATTTAAAACAGTATTATATAGGTTATCAAAATCAATATCTTCCATATTACTAATATTAAAAAATTGATATTTAAATGAATTCAATAATATTAGTTAATATATGTCTGAAAAAATAAATGAAGCTAAAGTTGTTTTTAGTAATTTTTCTAAATATTTAACAAATTTAATAAAGAAAATTGATGAAGGTGAATATGAATTAAAACTAATAGATAATTTATTAAATGGAATTAATAAAATGAAGGAATTTACAGATGAAACCAGTGAAGAAGATTCAGAAAGTATTTTATCATTGGAAAAAAATGATGCTTTCTACAATTCAGAATCAGATACTGAAAAACCTATTCTTCCCAATAAAAATAAAGATGTATTATTTGAACTCTTCATTAATAATACTAATAAGAACACAAATGTTGATAGATTTATTAAAAAATCTTTTGTTTATTAAATTTTATAATAATTATTAAATTAATTATAAAAATAATATATGCTTAGTTGCTGTAGGCTGTACCGGCCATGCCAGACATTACACGTAATACGTTGTAGTTTACAGTGTAGACGTTTAATAAGTCATTGGCTGTTACTGACAATTCATCTTTTTCAGATTTAGTATTTGTACCTACAGGGTAGACGTTTAAGGTGGCGTTATCGATACGAGAAAAGTTGCAAGTGCCTGAAGGTTGGTGGTCTTCAGGTTTGAGGGCAAAGCTATATACGTTTACACCATCGGAAGGGGTGTTGCTGAAGTGTTGGTAGGGTTGTACATAGTTGAAGTAGGCACCATCTCTGATTTGAAATCTGTCGTGTCCGTTGAGTTGGAGTTTGGCTTGGTATGTGGGGTTGCCTGTACCGTCGATGTTTAAGCCGTAGTTAAATATGTTCAATACGTTTATACCATTTGCCCCTAAGTAACCGGATATAGCTGTAGAAACTCCTTCAGTTAATGCACCTACCGCTTTGGATAAGTCAGCTACAGTTAAGTTATTTTCAATTATGATGATGTTGGAAGGGTCGGCAGAATATTTAGTACCAGTCATCGCGAAAGCAGCTTGTGCGGAAACTTTGCCTCCTAAAGCTAATAAAGTGGCATTACCGGGGGCGCCTATACCACCGCCATCTGAATCTACTACAATGTAGCCTGAACCATCTTCAGCAGCAAAAGATGTTCTAGTAGCAGCCCAAACTAATTTACCGGCTTGTTCAAGAGCAGTGGTCCAATCACTAGTATCAGACCAGGCTAAGAATTGTTGCATAACATTCCATCTTTCGGGTTTGTTTACCCAGATTAAGAATTTGCTGGGGTGGTTAAAGTTTAGTCTGAATTTGTTGCTTGTTAAAGATAAAGTTTCTGAGCCAGTGAATTGTAATTGTTCAATGAGGTATTCGTGGCTGGCTTGAGCGAATCTTTTTCTTTCTTCGGAATCGAGGTATACATAATCAATTAATAAATATGAATCACTCATGGCAATAACGGGGGCAGGGTCTTCAGGGCCTTCGTAGTTGTAGCAATTAGTTATACCATTGTATTGGATAGTTACACGTACATCGTGGTATTGTAAGGCGATTAAAGGTAAAGCTAAGCCATTGTGTCTGTTGAACCAGTAGGCTAAGGGGATGTATAACCAGTAGTTTCCATCTTTTTTAGCTTTAGATAATGTGGTTAATTCAGATACATCACCAATCATCTTGGCAATACCTCTTTCTTGGCCTACTTTGTGGGATAATTCGTACCAGATGTTGAGCCAATCACCGTATTGTTCATCAATTTTAGAACCGCCGATTTCTACTTTGGTTTCAGCAATTAAAGCGAAACCTAAGCGTTTTACGTATCCCCAGGCAGCTGAAGCTTCGACAACTCCAGCGAGGTTTACTACAGCGTACATGTTTGTGATTAAGTCACCATTTCTGTTGATGGTGGCTGTTACGGTACGTCCGAAGTCGGGGTTACCGTTATATACTTGTTGAATAGGTTCAACAGAGAAGTTTGTGTGTCTGCGATAGACAACTTTGAAAACGCTAGTACCCCTAAGTTTCCCTAGGGGGCTAGACTATACCTTAAGCCCTAATTTTCATTAGAACCCACTACCATCTAGTCGTTGAACAGCATCCATATTATAAAGTATTAAATACATTTATAAGTTAGGACTTGGCTGCTGATTGCCCATTTTGTAGAATTAACTACGCACTTTCTAAATTTTTACCTTACCCAAGTTTTTACTCTTGGCCATTAGATGTATTTCTACTCTAACTTGGTATTAGAAATTTTAGGGGTTTCCAGCAATTTGATAGTGTCGCCTTATTGAACGTCCGTTCACATAAGACTAGCATTTGTAATTAATAAAAGCGGGTGAAACTTTTATTAGTGGAATACTAAACGGTTTATACTTGAAATATCCACATATTCAAGTCGTAATGCTTTTCAACCCAATATTTAGGTTATTTGAGGATTACCAGTTCATCTGGTTCCCATACTTTCATATGAGGATTGGACTATATCTTAAGCCTTCATTGAGAGGTGCTAGCTCTCTCGGACCCACTTACATTTAGTCTCTGGACTGCATCCATAGGTCTTGCATATCGACCTTTAGGACTTGGCTCAGTGCTCACCACCTTAGAGTCAATTTTTTTCATTTATGACTCTTGTCTGCCCGATTGTTACCTTACCTTAGTTTGCTATTCTAAGCCATTAAATAATTTCTTATTTAACTTGGTACGGGATGTTTAGAGATATATTCATTAATTTTATTATTATGATTAACAATGATTTCTTTAATGATTTTATTATTTTTTGAAAAATTTTCTAATTTTTCACAAGGTCTTAAATTTTTCCAATTAAAGCATTTTTTAATTTCTTCTTCTTTTTCTAAATTAAAACTATTACAAGGAATAACATGATCTATGTTCCAATATGATCCTTGATTATTCCAATTCATATTTTCATCAAATTGACTTTCTATCCATTTTAATAGATAGCTTAAATCAACACCAATATAACTTAATGTAGATGAATATATTTTTTTTTGTAATATTGTAGTTTTAAATCTAGTTCTAAGAATTTTTTTAATTCTATATGCTTTATTAGTTTTATATTTTTCCCTGCTTTTTTTATTAATTTTTTCTTTATTAGTAGTTTCATAATTTTTTTTCCAGATTTTCCCATTTGAATTATACCAATCTTTTTGCTTTTTTTTTATTAAATCTTTATTTTCTTTACGATAAATTTTAGCTTTTAAATTGGTACAATCTTTACATTTATTATGATAACTATTTTTTTTCTTTTAGAAAAATTAGTCAAATCTTTATTTTCATTACATTCATTACACGTTTTATTCATTATTAATAATAATATAATATCTTTAAACACTTTTACAGTTCTACGGTTTCGCCTGAATTTGAAAGTGTCGCTTCAATGATTATCATATATCCATTGAAACTAGCGGATGTAAAAGATGTTTTTGGGTGATAAAAACATCTACATATTTACTAACTGATTTATTTAGATATTACATATGTAATAACATCTAACAGTCCGCTTTTCTACCCAACTAGTTTAGGTAAACGTCTTGTGCGCCGTAAGCGACGAGTTGCATTAAGCCACCACCCATAGTTATATAACTTAATACAGAAAATTTTTTTTAAATTTTTAAATTAATTTTAATGAGTTTGGACAAATTTAGGATAAAAATTCGAAATTCTTAAATATTTTTCAAAAAATTAGACTTTTTTTAAATTTTTAATATTTTTTATTTCTAAATTGATATGTAAGTGTTATAAAGTTAATAAAACATAATAATTATATGTCCAATCCTGGTCAAAAATCTAAAAACACTACTCTCGAAAATAAACATCGAATAAAAATCAAAGAATTTGAATTAGAAAAAGAAAATTTAAATAATTTACAAGAAAATTTAATTAAAATAGAAGACGAAATTAATGAATTAGATAAAATAAGAGAAAAATTTACTAATATAGAATTAAAAAGAAGAGCTAAATTGCTTGATAATAAAGATGAAATAGCAAATAAAATCTTTTTGTTAAAAAACAACTTCAAAGAAATGGATTATTACGATAAAACGGGTGATTTATTATATTCATATTATAATATTAAAGATAATGATGATGTTAAAACAGAATCAAAAAATATTTTAAGTTTTTTATGTAAGAAGAAAACTATTAATGACACACCTGTTTCTAGTAAAAATGTAAATAAAACAGAATTATTTGAAAAATATTGTCAAATTACTGAAGGTGTCCGCATAAATCCAGATGATGGTTCAAAAAGATTAAAATATTGTTTAGAATGTAAAATAGAAAAGATATTAAATTTGGTAGAATCCTCATATATTTGTCCATTGTGTGGAGACATGGAAATAATTATTTTAGATGAAGATGTTCAAATTAAAGACTATAGTCCATACAAAAGATTAAATAGATTTAGAGAATGGTTAAATGCATTTCAAGCTAAACAATCACCAGAAATTGATGATGATATTTATAAAGATATTATAGCTGAATTAAATAGAAAAAGAATTACTGATTTATCTAATTTAAATCGACTAAAAATGAGAGCAATATTAAAGAAACTAAAATATAATCATTTATATGAACATATTCATTATATTATTAATAAATTATCTGGTTTACCTCCACCTAAAATTACCAGAGATATGGAAAAAATGTTTATTCGAATGTTCTTAATGATACAAGAACCTTGGATGAAACACAAACCAGCAAATAGAAAAAATTTCTTATCATATTCATTTGTTTTAAATAAATTTTGTGAATTATTAGAATTAGACCATTTATTAGAATGTTTTCCATTACATAAACAATTAGATATTTTAATGGAAAATGATGCTATATGGAAGAAAATTTGTTCGGATTTAAACTGGGATTTTATATCTTCATTTAAATAAAATTGTCTTTTTAATAAATTTGTCTTCTAAATAAAAATCTAATTTCATATAATGAACCACGTAATTCATAATATATCAATAATTTTCATATTTTTTGGTATAATTTTGTTAACTTACAATCTTACCAAATCATATAATAAATCTAATAAATCTAAAGTAATACAAAAAAAAGAATATAATGATGATAATCAAGAATATCAGGATAATAATAAAGAATATCAGGATAATAATCAAGAATATCAAGACAAGCCGTCGGTAATATATAACAAAATGTTTACAAGTCCTGATGTATGGATGGGCTACGCTGATTTAGATACTAAAGAAAATCAAAGAAAATTAATATAAAGAAATATCTTATTTATAGGTTAATGTCTCAAACTTTAAGTGTAAAATCCGATTCAATTGATTATCTAATAAACGACCCTATTATTCCTGAAAAGCAAAAATTTTGTTGTATGTCTTTATGGATGTCTGATGATAAGAAAAGTATTAAATGTTTAAAAATTAGCGGTGCTTTTCAAACTATAGAAGAAACACAAGAACAAATTCAATTACTAAAGGAACCGGGTCATTATAATTTTTGTGCTGAAATAGGTGCTTGGAATGCTTTTGACCCTTTACCAAACAAGGGAAACTTAAATGACCAATTAAATGAAATGATGCATAGATATCTTTTACGAATTAAATTAAAAAATGCAGAATATGAAAAAAGAAAGTTGGAAATGATGATAGAAAATTTTAAAGATAACAAAAAAATCAAGGAAGATGAGTTAGAAGTTGAATTAAAAAATTTATCAAAAATTGAAGATGAAGTAGAGTTAAGAAATAAGATGAAATTTATTGAAAATTTAAAAAACACTATTGAAAAATTTGATGGAAAAATAGCAGAAAATATGAAAAAATTACAAGAAATAGATACATCTAATATTATTATTGTAGATGAAAAATTAGAAAATCAAGAAGGAGGAAATCAATTCATTCCCATAAAATTTGAAGGTAAGATTAATAGAAAAAATGAAAAGCTTGATAATCAAAATTATTATTGTGTAACTTTCTTAGCAGAAGAAAATAAATCATTAGTAGGAATTAAAATAAGTGGTTGCTTTAACACAGAAGATGAAGCAAACATTCATTCTAAAAGTTTAAGAGATATTAATAATAATTTTAGTATTTTAGTTGGTGAATTATATAAATGGCAACCATTTAATCCGGAACCCGATTCAAATGAAGCTGGAGAATCAGAATATGCAAATGAACAATTAAATGACACCATGAAAAAGAAAAAAGAAAACGAAAAGAAGGCTCAATTATATCATGAATATAGAAAATACGAATTGATTAATAAGAATTTACAAGATAGCTTAACAAACAAACAAACTGAAAAAGATGCAATTAATAAAAAACTTGAAAATATTACAAACGATGAAATGAAAAAATCAGTTGAAGAAGAGATTTTAACATTAGAAAAACAAATTGAAAAGCTTGAAAACAAGAAGAAGGAAATAAGTCAAAAAGAAACAGAGTTATCTGAACAAATTGGACTAAATGAACTTCAACAAAAACTACAACAAGGTAAAATATCCATTCCTTCTAATATAGAGTTATAAGATTTAATTTTTAATTTTATCTATTATGATTTTTCTAATTTTTAATTTTATCTACTATGATTTTAATATTATTCCTTTTTTTTAATTTTTAATTTTATCTACTATAATTTTAATATTATTCCTTTTTTTAGCAAGTGCTATTCCTGGGTCAAATAATGGTAATCTTTTATTCCATTCTTTGTCAAAGTGTTCTTTATGAAATTTTTTATATTTATTACATCCAACCTGAAAATCTGGAACTTCTTTTGCTTTATACCAATAGACTTTCTCAGCAATATTCTTTGAATGAACTCTATTATCAATAACCATACAACCAAAATTTTCTGTAATTTCAGAAAAAACTTGTTCAAAAATAGATAAAGTTGGAAACATTCCAGCGTAATGTTCATATAATCTTTTTCTATTGCTAGTGAAATCTTCTGCTAGTAAGAAAATATAATCAAAGTTACTTCTTAATTCAGGAGGAATACCTAATGAAAATTGCATTGTTAAAATAAATGATATATGATGATGACGACCATTAAAAAATAATTCAAGAATTTGTGGATCTTTTAACCAATCTCCTTTACTGGACATACAATCATCCATAATTAACATCAATCGGTCATCTTTTAATTTTTTTCCTTCTTTCTTTCTTTTATTATTATCTTCGTTAAGTAAAGATTGTCTTTCATAAATAGACGTAAGAATACCTGTATCAAATTTATCATAAATATAACTATCTGGACAGAAATCACCATAAAATCTATTTAATTTTTCAGTTTTAGAAATTACTGAAACAGCTGGAATATGTCTTTTATGATATAAAATTTCTTTAGTTAAATATGATTTACCGGAAGCTCTTTTAGCAATCATGGCAATTGTGCAGTGTTCTGCCATTTTTTCAATAGGAAATCTTTTAAGTTGTAATCTAGAAGCACCAAAATTAATATTTTTTGTATTACTCATTAATAATAATTAGAAAATAATTTTATTCAAATAAATCTGTATAAACATCTAAGTTATGTACGTTTTTTATTTTTTCAAATTCTGACATTTGATTGTTTTCATATTTTATAGGAATTTTAATTTCATTTTTAATTTCTGGATTATTTATAAAAATAGCAATTAAACTTTCTTTTTCCCAAAACAATAATAGTCCAACAATAGCTGTAACTAATAAAGGTAATTTAATATTATCATATACTCCTTCCCTTTTTTTACATCTTTTCCTATCGTCTACAATTTGAAACCAATAAATTACACCGAAAGTTATAAGTAAAATTAAAAATTCTTTTAATTTTTCAAATGATAACATTATTATATATAAGAAAAAATTATATTATTTTCTAATCTAAAATAATATAATGTCTTTTTTAAATGTATTAAATGTTGAAAGATTAATAAAATATGTTTTACTAGGATTAATAGTTTTAATAGCTACTAAATATATTCCTGAAAAAAGTTTACCAACTAAAGAATTAATAATGATTGGCGCAACTTCTTCAATTACATTTGCTATATTAGATATGGTATCTCCCTCAATAAATAATTCAGAACCTAAAAATTTAAATAATTATTAAAAAATTTTCTTTTGCTTTTACTAGAATCTTTATCTTTATCATTCTTTACACTTTCTTGTTTTGCTTGCTTATTTGAAAAAATTTCTTGATAATCTTTATCATTAGTTTCCGCTTTATATGATAAAGAGGTATCTAAATCAGCTTCTCCTAAATCTTTCTCTAATATATGTTTAATTTTATTTTCAATATTATTTTTTTCTTCCTCGTTTTTTTTATTTCCATAATTATCACTAGTACTATCTGTAGAAGTTAAAGAAGTTGGTTTATTTAAAATATCTAATATTTTAGTATTTAAATCTTTATCATTACCACCTCCATTTTGAAAATCCGACTTATATAAATTATTATCAGGCTTATATAAATTATTATCCGCTTTATCTAATTTAAAATCCGGTTTAGATAAATTATTATCCACTTTTTCTAATTTAAAATCAGGAAGACTTTCTGGTTTATATTCAAGTTTATTAGATAATGAATTACGTCTTGTTGGTTCATCATGTAATGCTCTATTTATTAATTTTTGAATATTTTTCTCATCTGCTTCTGTTATATTTTTATCAAAATCGTCATTTGGTAAATTACCTTCTAATTCTTCACCTAAATAAATTTCTAAAATTTGTTTAACTGGTAATAACTTTCTAATAGCTTCTCTAATAGAATCTTTAACTAAACTATTGGTATCTCTTTGATTTCTTTTTAATTCAATTGCTGGATACAAATGATACATTAAATAAGGGTTATTCCATAGCTCTCTTGCGCATTCAATATACACTTTATGAATAAAGTCTTCTATTTTAATTTCTTTGTAATATTTAGGGTCTATTTTAGTTTGATTTTTATAACCTGGATTATATGTTAATACTATAATATTTGATTTAACTGTTGCTTTTACTAAATCAGGTAACCAACTAAAACTTTTAGAATTATTCATAATTCTATCTGTTTCTTCTTTAATCATATCTTGGTTCCATTTAGGAATTCTTTTTAAAAAAGATTGGAAAACTTTCAAAACATTATTTGTTTCATTAGAAACTTTTAAAGCTTCTGTATAAATAGATTGTAAACCTTCAAAAATTAAAGGAGTTAAAACATTAACTAATTGTGTTGTATATTCTATTTTTGTTTCAACAAAAAAATTTATCATATTAATTTGTGTTAGATATTTTTATGTAATTAAACTTAATTTTTAATTACCTAATAATTTATAATATTTAATCTCTTTATAAATTTAATCTCTCCTTATTTTTTATTCTATTCTTATAATTTAATCTCTTCTTATAATTTAATCTCTTCTTATAATTTAATCTCTTCTTATATTTTAATCTCTTCTTATAATTTATTATCTTCTAATTTTTTAATCTCTCCTTATAATTTATTATCTTCTAATTTTTTAATCTCTTCTTATAATTTATTATTTAATCTCTTCTCAAGTTACCAGCTTTGTAAGTAAGATAGTCCATATCTCCCTTTTTTAAACATAAGCAACCACTGTTTATATTTTTACCATATGTACAAGAAAAGTTATTTGGTACATAATCTTTTAATTCTTTTTCGGGTATATCCTTATCTAATAACTCTTTAGGATAAGGCCAACCTGAATTTATGCAACAAGAACGAGAACATTTAGCATCATCAATAGGATATATAGGTTTATTAATAATGTTTTCTAATCTTTCTCTTAACATTCTTTTATCATCATTATAGCAATTTTCTATTTGAGGCATAATAAATAGAAAAAAGACCGCAGCTAAAATTAAAGAATATAAAATTATTTTATTATTTTCTGTTAAATTGAAATCCATATAATATAAATTAGATATTTTTATTATATAGTTAGTTAATGTCTAAAAATATTGGTTAACTTCTCTTTTAACATTTTTTTATCTTTATCAGTTTCTTTATTTAAATATGGTAATAAAAAATAATTAAATATAATTAATAAAAGAATTATGGATAATACAATGGTTATTTCATTTTCATATGTTGTATACATATTCATCATATATTTAATTAGATATTTTTATTAGATATAATTAAAAATTTTTTCTAATTTAAACTAATGAATATATTAAAAAAAATTACAGAAAACTCAAAAAAAAAATTCAATGAAATAAAGAAAAAAATAGATATTACAAAAAATTACACGATTGAATTTAAAATAATTAATGAAGAACCAAAAATCATTTTTAAAGAAAATAAAGATGAAAAAATTATAGGTGATTTTCATTTTTTTGGAATTTTTAATGAAACAACAAAAATTTGGAAATGGTCTAATATAATTACCAATGTTAGTTTTAGAGTTATCGAATATGTTGAAAAGTTAAAACTTAGAGGTGAAATATTATTAACAAAAAACTTAGAAATTAAGAAATCTAATGAAATAAATATGTTTTTTTACCAATTTGTTACCAATGATACAATGTATATTCCTGATGAAAAATACTTGGGATTAATTATGGATTTTTTAATATTTTTAAGTGATGACTTATATATTTTTCAACCAATAAATTCTAGCGGTAATATACAATTTATTGGATTATCAAAAATAAATGAAATAAAATAAAATTATTTATTATCTAAATTTAAATTAAATGTTTTACATAGTTTCTTTTTATCTTTACTTGATAAAGTAAAAAATTCCTGGGTTTTGTCTATTTTTAAAAACAACTCTATTTCTTTTACCGTAATATCTTTTTTATATTTTTGCAAAATAGATATTATTTCATTTTCCATATTATTCCTAAATAAATGATTGGCTAATTGATTTATAAATATAATTTCTTCAATAGATTTATTAGGAGTAATTTTTAATAAGTTATTTATATTTTTCCTATTAATATTCTTCAAAGAAGTCTTATTTAAATCTGAACTAAACTTCATCTTGTCAGTAGTTAATTTATAATTTGAACCATATCTATTAATCCAAAAAGAAGTATTTAAACAAGTGTAAAAACCATGAATATTTTGTAAATACCAGTTCTGGTCTGTATAAATACTGGTTTCTATGTTATCACCCCTCGATATAGAGTCAGAAGTTTTTACCAAAGAATAAATTATTTTATCCCAAGGTTGTTTGGTTTGAGTTAAGATTTTTTTAATATAATGTTCGTGTATCATCAAAGGTAATAATACTTTTTCTGATTCATATAACTTAAATATTGAGTCATAATCTAAATAATTATTTAATAACTTTTCAGTGGCTTCATATAAACCTACATCAATATTTTTTTGTCTTGTTTTTTCAAAGAATTCTTCTATAGATTTTATATTGGTAATCTCCTTAAAATGATAAGATAATTCTTGCAAAATATTTATTAATCGTCTAATGTCAAATTGACAAAAATTTATAATTTTTTCATAAATGTTTTCTATATCTTTAATAGCAAATGCTTCTTTTATTGAAATAGTTTTAATTAGGCTTTTTATTTCTAATGATGAAGGTGAAAAAAATCTAATCTCTTCACAATTCTTTTTTAAATCATTTAATAATTTTGAATGTTGATTGTTGGAAATAAATATTAATGGGAAGGAATATGTTCTATTATTTTCCCTATAAATATCCATAATATATTTTTTTTCTGATGTTAGAGAAATATTTTCAGTTTCGTCAAAAATCAAAGCAAATTTATTATTTTTGTTTTTATAGAAATTTAATTGTGAAATTATAGAATTTTCCTGGTTGTAATACTCATCAAAATCATCTAAATTTCTAAAATCTTTAATTTCACTTGGATTAATAACTCTAACTATATATCCAATTTCTTCTAAAATAAGTTTAACAGTTAAAGTTTTTCCAATGCCGTGATTTCCCGAAACAATGATAGCATTGTTTTTATTTTTATGTTTCACATCGACCAACCATTCTTTAATTTTTTTAATTTGAAGCTTATGACCTATAATTTGTGATAATGAATTTGGACGATATTTGTTTATCCACAATGTATCCATTAATAATTCATTCATTTTTTGTCTAAATAACTTTAAAAATGTTTAAAAAAATATTTAATTTTCATAAAATTATTTCTATACTAGTATATATACTTATGGATAGCTTAAAATATGGCAGAAATGAAGGCAGAAAAACAGGCGGCTCAGTAGACAATGAAGTTCAAAAACTCCTCCAAAAAAATGGAAAAGTTACTGGTCAAGATTTCTTAAACTTAAGAAAGAATCTTAAAGATGAAGAAATAGTAGACAAAATTCAATCAGCTTACATTGAATTAACTGGTGATATCACCAAAAAGGCTAAAAAATTCGCTCAACTCATCCGCGAAAAATACAGCGACAGCAATACACCCTTCCACATCCTTTTAGAAAAGGCCTATAAATACAAAGTAAAATATGGCTTAACCGATAATGAATTCGCTGAATTCCAAAGAATATATGAACAAGAATTAGTAGGAAGCTCTAAACCCGGTCTAACTGTACAACCCTTCACCAACGTACAAAAAGTATTAGGTGGAATGACATTAGATTTCACTGGTTTCACTGGCAAACTCGAAGAAAAGGACCAAAAAGTATTAGCCGAAGTAATGAACCTTGAACAAAACTCTAAACCTTTACACGCTCAAGTATTACTCCAAGCCATCAAATACAAAGATATGGAATTTGAAGCCATGACTGGTGATTACGAAAGAAACATGCACAGCGTAGGAGAACACATCCACCCTGTAGTAGCTGCTCTTTTCTTACCTAAATTCAAAATCATTGATGAACACTTTTTATTCTCTAACATTGCTAACATTATCAAGCGCAGATTCAAGGGTGAACCTTTAATGTCTCGCCCCGACTATGAATTATTCTGGGCCTTAACAACTGACCCCAATGACGTAGTATGCGACAACAAATCCACCATGTTAGACTTATTTAACAGAGCCCAAGTACAAGTTCAATTATGGAACTGTGTATTAAACTTAAGACAAGGCAAATACTATAACTCGTCTTTCAAGGACTTCCTCAACAGTGTAGACATCTGCAGATTAAATAAACAAGACACACCTGACTTAGTATACGGAAGATACGATGGTGTAGTACTCAAGAGATTATTGTCTGCCTTCTCTTTCAGACCTACCACCGTAGCCACAACTCCTTATTTAGCTTCTAACATGGCCACAAACCCTTATTCATTCAATATCGTACCTGAAGTAACTTCTATTCCTATGATTAACGTAAGAATGCCTCCCAAGATCCAAAACGCTGGTGCAATTAAATTAGACAGTGCCTTACAATCATTCCAATTTTTCATCAACGGAGGTCAAATCATCCCTAAAAACATTAGCTTAATCTGGTCTCGTGGTGTATTAATATTCTATGTAGACCGCAGAGCTGTAAC
>Ga0214923_10005101_pt1 | contig 15446 bp, 11 predicted proteins | sample LL1510_MetaG_FD_177993 | JGI IMG/M metagenome (GOLD analysis project Ga0214923, IMG submission 177993) | Freshwater microbial communities from Lake Lanier, Atlanta, Georgia, United States - LL-1510 | ecosystem: Environmental > Aquatic > Freshwater > Lake | place: USA: Georgia | collected...
TGACGCCGATGATCGCGATCACGACCAACAGCTCGATAAGCGTAAAGCCGCGGCGGCATCGCATGGCGAACGTCACAAAACCCTCCCGAGCCGTCACGGCTCGATAACCAGCCGAGTGGTCATGCTGGCATGACTCCGAGAGGGCTCTTGGTTCCGGGCTACGGCCTGCCCTACTTTCGGCGCCGCAGGGCCCACGCCGCAGCGGCGATCCCGACACCCGCCAAGGCGATCGCTCCCGGCTCGGGCACGACGATCACCTGGGTGTTGATCGTGAGGCTCCGAACCGACGTGGCACCGGCGAGGTTGCGGTTGTCGGAGAAGGAGAGCGTGAACGTCTTCGAGAACGTGCCCTGGCCGCTCGGCGTGAACGACGCCGTGAACAGGCTGCTCGTGCCGCCGGCGACGAGATTGTTGAACGTCGAGAGGCCCGATGAGAACCCGCCACCATCCGGCGTGAACGCGGTGAGGTCGAGGCCGGCCGTGAGCCCCGGGCCGTAGAGCAGGCTCGCGAGGTTCGTGAGCGAGTAGGTGAGCGTCTGGGCGCCGGCGGACTCGTCCATGGAGCCGAAGTCGAGGTTCAGGGTGGTTTGTGCGTAGGGATCGGTGATTCCGGCGCCCACGAAGCCCGGCAGGGCATGGTCGAGCACGGTGCCATACACGTTCACCGTCTGCGGAGAAAGCGACTCCGTGCCCAGGCCGCTCGTGCCCTGGCCGTCGGTGGCGAAGAGGATCTGGGCCGAGCCCGCCTGGTTGCCCACGGAGCCGGTGGCGAGGCTCACCGTCAGCGCCGTGGTATTCGTGTCGCCGGCGGCCAAGAGGTTGAATGAACCGGAGTTCGTCGTCACGCCCGAGAGCGAGCCGAACGAGGCATTCAGGCTCTCGGAGAAGCCGTCGTTCGGGGCCGAGTTCATGACCGAAAGGGCCTGGGTCCACGCAGAAGTCGAGCCCACGATCACGCTGCCGAGGTTCACGCTGCCCGACGTCGTCGCCGCGGCGGGGTTGAAGACCGTGCTCGATACGACGAGCGACTGCGGGGCGATCGTCGCCGTGCCGATCGGGCCGGACGAGGTGAACGTCAGCGTGGCCGTGCCGGTCTTCACGCCCACGCTTCCCGTGTTCGTCGAGTCGCCGAGGCCGAGCGAATAACCTGTGCTCGACGAGCCGCCGGCCAGCGGAGAGACGGAGCCCGCGAGGCTCGCAAGGCCCGACGTGCTGCCGCTGACGGTGAGCGACTCGGTGAACGAGCCTGCGGCGGCCGTGTTCGTGATCGTGAGCGCCTGCGAGGCGAACGTGCCGCCCACGCGGACGTTCGCGATCGTGGGCACCGTGATCGCATTGACGCCGGCCGGGTTCCAGACGGTGCCGGTGATCGTGAGCGTCTGCGAGCCGATCGACTGCTGGGCGAGGCCCGAGGAGTTGACGGCGTTGGAGAAGAGCGCGAGCGTGGTCGTGCCAGACTGTGGGCCGGCAGCAAGGCCGCTGCCCAGGCCCACGAGCAGCGTGCCCGTGCCGCTCGACCCGCCGGCGATGCCGCTGGCCGAGCCGGTCGCCGTGAAGTTCGCCGACGTGCTCGTGAAGCCGCCGGTGCTCAGCGTTTCGGTGTAGGTGGCGTCCGTCGGGGCGGTGTTCGTGAGCGATACGACCGCGGTCGTGCCGGCGTAGGCGTTGCCGAGATTCACGGTTTGGGCGCTGGTGGCGCTCGCGAGGTTGTAGACGTTGGCGAACACGCCCTGGCCTGAGTCGGTGCCCGAGGTGTAGACCAGGCCGACGCGGGTGGTGGTCGCGCCCGCCGGCGCGGTGACGCTCCCGAACGTGCCGGAGACCGTGGGCGCGGTGAAGAGCCGATACGAGCCCGCCCCATAGCTGCCGAGGCCGCCGGCATTGGCGTTGTCGATGAGTTGGAGGTTGCCGCCGAGCGCGAGCGTGCCGGAGACGGCCGTGAAGTCGGATGTTCCCGGGCTCGCAAGCGACGTGCCGGGCGTGCCGAGTTCGAACTGGCTCGTGCCGGTGAGCGTGAGGTTGCCCGTGACGGTGTTCGAGCCGATCGAGTTGCCCGGGGCCCAGATGCCGGCGCTCGAGACGGTCTTGCCCGTGCCGATGGCGATCGTGCCGATGCCCTTGACGGTCTGGCCCGACCCGAAGGCGTAGGAGCCGCTCATGGCCGTCAGGTCGAGGACCGCGCCGGAGGAACCGGCGCTGCCGACGGTGACGGTGCCGCTCGTCGCGATCGAGCCGCCCGAGCCGAGGGCCAGCGTGCCGGCGGAGATCGTCGTGGCGCCAGAGTAGGTGTTCACGCCCGCGAGCGTCTGCGAGCGGCCGGCGCTATTCATCACGAGAGACGTCTTCTTCGTCGAGCCGTCGGCGATCACGCCGCCGAACGTGTAGTTGCTCCCCAGCCCGCTCAGCGTGAGCACCGAATCGGTCGCGCCGTTGTTGGTGATTTTGTTGTTCGTGTTCGCGGCGGAGGGGCCATAGATGCCGGCGATGGTCTGATTGAAGCCGTTGAGGTCCAGAGCTCCGGTGACGGACGTGCCGCCCCAATTGACCCACGCCCCCGTGGCGAGCGCGTCGTTGGCCCCGAGCACCAGGTTTCCGGTACCCCAGATCCACGTCGCATTCCAGGTGTTTCCCGAAGTGTTGACGACCCAATTTCCGCCGTTGATCTTCTCGACGAGGTTCGCCTTCACGACTCCGTTCAAGACCCCGACCCCGCTTCCCGAGCCGTCGAGCGAGAGCTTGATGTTCGAGGCTGTGCCGCTGATGCCACCAGACACGGTGAACGTGCCCGATGCGCCGGTGCTGAGATAGAGAGGATTGCTGCCGTTGCCCGTCACGGTGATGCCCCCCGTGAGGCTCGTGCTTCCGGTCCCGGCCTGGATTTGCTCCCAGCCGGTGGTCGAGTCCATGACGATCGGGTTTGTGACCGTGAGGCCGGAGTTGACCGTGAGCGTGGGCTTGTAGGTCGTGCCCGTCGAGACGAGCGAAATCGTCCCCGTGCCTGCGGCGTTGGAATGGCCGAGCGTGACGGCGCCGGTGCCGCCGATCGTGAGCCCGCCGGAGAATGCGTTGCTGGCGCTGAGCGTGAGCGTCCCGGTGCCGGCCTTCGTGAGCGAGCCCGCGCCGCTGAGCACGCCCGCGTAGGTGGTGCTCGCGTTGTTGCCGCCGACGGTGAGGGCGATCGCCGCGGGCGTGCCGGCGTTGTTCTGCAGGGCGATGTCGTAGCCCGCGCCCCTCGCGGTGCCCGAGAGCCCGCCGAACGTGAACGCGTTGCCGCTCACCGACGAATCGAACACCACGCTCCCGCCGGCCATCGAGAGCGTGCTGTTTGTCAGGGCGCCCTGGTTGGCGAGGACGAGTTTGCCCGAGATGGCGGTCGTGGTGCCGCTGAACGTGTTGTTGCCGGAGAGCGTGACGGGATTCGCGGCGTTGGAGGCTTTGATGACCAGGCCTCCGGTGCCCAGGATCGTGCCGCTGACGGTCAGGTTGTTGCCGGTGCCGCCGTTGGTGTTGACCAGCGACAGGGTGTTGTTGAGCGTGACGTTGCCGGCCACGACCGGCGTGTAACCACCATACGAATTGATTTCGATGTAACCCGTGTTCCCCGCCTGCACGATGATGGGATTGGCGTAGGTAAAGTTGTTTGCAAGGCTCACTAACGCGCTTGCACTGCCGGCCGTGTCACCGAGATACACCGTGCCGGTCCCGCTGCCGCCAAGCGCATTCTGCTGTTTTACGACCACTTCACCGCTCTTCACCGTGAGCCCGCCGGCGAACGAATTCGAGGATTCGAGCCGGAGAGTTCCATTTGCGTTGACCGTCACGCTCGCCGTCTGGATGTTGCCGAAGACGTCGAGTTGGTTGTTGCCGGTCACCGTGAGGGCATAGTTGCCCGTGATTCCGTTCTGGCTCGTGGCGCTTCCTAGATTCAGACCGTTGGCACCGACCTTGATCGTGCTGTCTCCGGCGAGGGTCACCGTGCCGAAAAACGTGGCGCCCGCGCCGCTGTTGGTGAGCGCACCGGCGCCCGCCACGCCCGATCCGCTGATCGTGAGGGCATAGGGATTCGTGCTCGTGCCGGTGATCCCGGCGAGGTCGAGCGACGCCCCGCTCGCGACCGTGACGGCGCTATTGCTGCCGCCGAGGGCCAACGCACTGCCCATCGCAAGCAGGCCGGCATTGATCTGCGTGCCGCCGGTGTAGGTGTTGGAGCCCGAGAGCGTGAGCGTGCCGGAGCCGAGTTTCGTGAGACCGCCCGTGTTCGTGGAGTCGATGGCGTTCGCGAAGGCGACGGTCTGTGAGTTGGTGTCGATCGAGATCGCACTGCCGCTGTTCTTGATCCGGGTGGAATAGTCGACGGTATTCGCCGCGCTGAACTGCAGCGTGCCGCCGCCGAACGTCAGATTGCCGCCGCCGGCGAGTGCCGAGGAGGTGCCGAGGGCCAGGACACCGCCGCTCAAGCTCGTCACGCCGGTGTAACCGTTCGAGCCCGAGAGCGTGAGCGTGCCGGAGCCGAGCTTGGAAAGGCCGAGGGCGTTCGACCCGCCGTTGGGATTCGAGATGTTCGAGGCATACGTGAACGCGGTGCCCGTCGTGTCGATACCGAACGACGAACCGGGCAGAAAGCCCGTCGAGCCGGTGCCGAGACCGCGCAGGGTGTCGAGGTTCGCCGCGCTGAAGCCGGACGAACCTGCCACGGAGAAGGCGGCGGTGGCGCCGGAGCCGGTGGTGAGGTTGGCGGCTGTCCAATTGGCCGATGTGCCACCGTAGAGCGCGGCCGTGGACGAGAAGAGCACCGTGCCACCGTTGATGCTCGTCACGCCGGAGTAGGTGTTGGAGCCCGAGAGCGTGAGCGTGCCGGAGCCCGTTTTGGTGAGCGAACCCGCCCCGGAAAGCACGCCGGCGAAGGCGGTGCTCGCGTTGTTACCTCCGACGGTGAGGGCGACCGCGGCCGGGGTGCCCGCGTTGTTCTGGAGCGCGAGGTTGAAGCCCGCGCCGCTCGCGGTGCCGGAGAGGCCGCCGAACGTGAACGCGTTGCCGGTCACCGACGAATCAAACACGAGGCTGCCGCCTCCCATCGTCACGGTGCTGTTCTGCGCCGCGTTTTGGTTGGAGAGCCTGAGCACACCGCCGTTGACGGTCGTCGCACCGGAGTGCGTGTTGGAGCCCGAGAGCGTGAGCGTGCCCGTGCCCAGGGCGGTGAGCCCCATCGTGCCCGAACCGTTTTGGATCGTGCCGGAGAACGTGGTGCTCGTGCCCGTCGAGTTCACGGCGAGCACGGAGGCATTGGTCGCCGAGCCGATGACGCCGCTCGTGCCCACGAGGCCGTTGACCGAGAGCGTGAGGCCGTTGACGTTGAGATTGCCGTTGGCCGTGACCAGGCCTGTGCCGAGGGCGCTGGCGTTGTTGGCGGTGAGGTTGACGAATGCACTGATCGTCGTGCCGCCGGAATACGTGTTGGATCCGGAGAGACGCCAGTTGGCCCCTGAGCTGCTAAGCAGCAGGGAGAGTTTCTTGGACGTGTTGTCCTGGATCACGCCCTGGATCTCGCTCAGCGTCGTCGCCGTGGTGAGCGAGAACGTCACGTCGCTGGCCGCGGCGGACGGGGTGTTGAACGTGGCGGATGTGAACACCGCGTTGGCACCGCCCCAGGCCCGCACGTATCCACCTTGCAGGAACGAAAACACGGTCGGCGCGTTGCCGCCCGCGGCGACGAAGCCAACCCCGGAGGTCGCGATGGTGATCGTGCCGGAGGCAACGCCGGCGTTCATATAGATCTCGCCACCGGTCAGATTCACGTTCTGCGAGAAGTTGTTTTGGAAGAAGAGAGTGGATCCGCCCGACTTCGTGAACGCGGTGCCACCGGTAAGCCCTCCGTCGAGTTGCAGTGTGTGGTTGATGTTGAACGTGGCCGAGCCGCTGAGCGTGATCGGGACGCCGATCCGGTCTTTGCCGCCGGCGTTCAGCGTCGCGATCGTGCCGCCGTCGATGAGCGTGAACGTGCGCGTGCCGGCACGTTGGATGATGTAGACCGTGTTCGACGTGGACGCGATCGACAAGTTGCTGAGCGTGAGCGCCGAGCTGGTTCCGCCGACGTCGTCGGACATCGTCAGGGTGCCGCTCACGGCCTGATTCGTGCCCGTGATCGTGAGGCCCCACGTGCCCGTCGTGGTGGGTGGGCCGCCGGTCGTCCAGTTGCCGGTGGTGCTCCAGCTGGTGTTGCCGCCGGAGCCGGTCCACGTGACGAGCGTCTGCGCGCTGGCTGGCAATGCGGCCAACGCCGCGGCGGCCGCGAGCGCGGCGGGCAGAAAACGCGAGCGGATGCGTGCTGAAAAAAAACCAGCGGTCATCGGAGGCTCGCGACAAGTTCCCACCGGGCCGGGCTTTAACCCCCGCCCCAGCAACTCTTCTAAAAGTAGGTCGAGCCTCCGTTTGCTGGAATGAGTTTTTTGGCACGGGTTTGGGAAAATTGTTTGCGGTTTCCCCGGGGATTCGAGAGAACCCCCCCCCGGCCGCAGAGTGCCACGCTGCGGCTACGGGCCGGTGAGCCGGCCGCGGCGGGGTCTCACCACCGCACCACCGCGGCCCTCAGCCCGGCAGGAAGAGTTCGGCCGGCGAGAGGGCGGCGTCGGGCACCACGAGCGGCCGCACGAGCTGGTCGCCGCGGTGGGTGGAGCGGCTTTCATAAGCGCCCGCCCGCGGCTCGCGGAACACGATCACGCCGCGGCTGAGGAGGTCGACCACCCAGTAGTCGGCGATCCCGGCCGCGGCGTAGAGGGCGGCCTTCACCGTCGTGTCGAACTCCAGGCTCGTGTCGGCCACCTCGATCAGGAGCGACACCTCCTCCGGCAGCGGCCGCCGGTCGGCGTAGCGGCGGAGCGTCACCCAGGCGAGGTCGGGCTGCGGCGCGCTTGCCGAACCGGGGATGGCCAGCGGGTTTTGCGCCCACACGAGCATCCGGGAAACGTCGATGTGCTGGCTGCTCCAGCGGGTCAGATATGCGACCGCGTCGGCATGGCGATCACCGATCGGCGACATCATGTGCAGCTCTCCTCCGATGAGTTCGAGCGGATGCGCCTCGGCCGGATCGAACACGCCGGCGGCGATCATCCGGTCGTACATCGCGAGCGTGATCGGGGCCTGCCGGCCGGATGCCGGAGGCGGCGGGGAGGCCGGCGCGGGGGTGGGTCGCTCGACGATGCTCATGATGCTCTCTCCGCCATCATACCGCCCGCGTGGAAACGACGGTCGCCGGCAGGGGGGCCGACCGCGGTGACGCGGCCGCAGAGTGCCACTCTGCGGCTGCAAGAGGAGATCTGCGGCTACACGGGCGGGGCCCGGCTCACGCCCGGCGGGATCGGCGGATGCGGCGGCCGCGCCACTGGCTCGGCGAGACGCCGTAGCGACGCTTGAAGGCCACGCTCAGGTATTCCGGGTGGCGGAAGCCGCAGCGGGCGGCGACGTCTTCGATGGCGAGGTCGGTCTGGAGGAGCAGCCGCTCGACCTGGCCGAACTGCACCCGCACGATCTCCTCGTGAGCCGTGCGTCCAAGATGCTCCACGAACTGGCCGTCGAGCCAGCGGCGGCTGGCCCGCACGTGGGCCGCCACGTCACGAACGTGGATGCCGCGGACGGCGTGTTGGTGGATGAACCGGACGGCCCGGCCGAGGATCGTGCCGTCGTCCCGCACCGGATCGTGGGCGTCGCGGCCCGCGTGTTGCAGCGGCAGCCAGCCTGTGATCATCGCCGCGCTTCCCCGTGGTGGGAGGCCACCTCGACCACGGCCGGCTCGGCGGCCGTGACGGCCACGCTGAGGTCGTCGACATACTGGCCACAGCGGTCGGCCACGTCGGCGTCCTCGGTCGAGCGGTATTCCGAGAGGCAGTGGAGGAGCAGGTAGCGGGCGCCGGGCGGCGCCGTGACCGTCACCGAGAACCGCTGCCAGGTGGCCGGGTCGGCATCGAGCAGTTCGCGGGCCTGCCCCGACGCGACGGCGGCCGGCCGCTCCTGGGCCGCCTTGAACTGCTGCTCCCAATCGCGGCCGAGCGTCTCGGGCAGCGCGTCGGTGGCGATCGCGCTGATCCAGCAATTCCGCGGGGCACCCCGCTGGCAGCCGTTGAAGCAGGCCGAAAAGTCGATCCTCACGTCGCGGGAGCGGGCCGCGCCCCGCAGCGATTCGAGGTCGATCACCCGCCAGATCTCGGAGGCCAAGCCCGGGTAGGTGGCCCCCTGCGGCCGCGGCGAGAGAAACTTGAGCATGCGGTCGCCCGACTGCGGCACGATGCCATGCTCGGGCCCCACGACGACCGTCTCGTCGCCGCCCCAGACGTCGAGCCGGTCGGGCAGATACCGCTGCTCGGGCGCCGGCGGACGCTCGAAGCCCTCTTCGTGGACGACCGCGGGCTGGCCGCGGTCGAGCCATCCCGAATAGGCGAAGGCGAGCGAGGTGACCGCCGAGCCGAGACCGCAGCCGCTGATCAGGATCACGGCCATGCCCGCCGCGACGCTCCCGCGCAGCCACCTCCGACGACCCCCCAGGGCCAGGCCCGAGCCTACCGCCGGTGGCCCAGACTGCGCCGGAACGGCCTCCACGCCGCCGGCAAACGCCACCTTCGCGGCCTCGCAGAGCATCCCGTGGAGCGCGGCCCGCCTCCAAAACTCGCGGCGGACCTCCGCAGATTCGAGGAGCCCTACCTCGAGTTCGGCCAGACCGACGTCGTCGATCACGCCGTCGAGCCAGGCCTCGATCAATGCATGCGTGTGGTCGGCCGCCATCAGGCCACCCCCGTTCCTTCCGCCGCGAGCCGGCGGGCGACGCAGATCCGCAGGGCCTCGCGGGCCTTTTGCAGCGCCGCGTTGACGCCGGCCACCGATCGGCCGAGCGATTCCGCGATCACCGTCGGCCCCTGCTCCAGGAAATACCGCAGCCGCACGAGCTCCCGCGCCTTCGGCGGCAGCTCCTCGAGGCAGGCAAGCAGTTGCGGAAGCCGCTCGCAGCCGAGATCGGCCCCGAGCTCGTCGGCCGGGATCGCGTCGGCGAGGGCATCGACGACCGCCGGCGAAAACCGCCGCACGGCGCGGCGATTTTCGAGCACCTTCAGCCGCGCGATCGCGCAGGCCCAGGCGACGAAGTTCGTGCCCGGCTCGAAGTCGGCCGCCTTCGCGGTGATGGTCAAAAAAGTTTCCTGCACGACGTCCTCCGCGGCGGCAAAGTCGCCCGTCAGCGCGATCGCGAACGACCGCAGGGCGGGTTGGTGCCGCACGAACAACTGCTGCACCCCGATCGTCACGGGATCTGGCATGACGCCCTCCGGAAACAAAATGACGGAGGGGGGCGGAAACTGACCCAGCCTGTGATTGCCCCCCCTCGCCGACGGCCGGCATCTCAATTTGAGTTTTTTGGCACGACGTTGCCAAAAACCGCGTTTTGGCCGGGATTTTTCCCTACACTCCGGGCGTGATGCGACACCCTGCCCCGCTCCGTCTGTCCGTCCTCGGCCGGCTGCTCTGGGCCGCGAGTTCGCTCGCGGCCGGCTCGGCTGCGGCGGAGCCCCCCCCCAAAGAGCCGCGGGCCGTGGCGACGGTCGACGTGGCGCCCGCATGGGCCGGGCATACCGTGGGATTCGCGCTCCTCACGCACGGCGACCGGCAGTACGTGGCGTTCTACGCCGCCGACCGGCATCTCACCGTCGCGGCCCGCTCGCTCGGCGACACCACGTGGGAGTTTTGCCGGCTGCCGTCGCGGCAGGAAGGGCCGCCGCGGTACGGACGCCCCGAGACCTCGGCCGTGCTCGGGTGGGACAGCCACAACTCCATCGTGATGGCCGCGGACTCGGCCGGCCACCTCCACCTCGCCGGCAACATGCACTGCAACCGGCTCACCTACTGGCGCACCCGCGAGCCGGGCGCGATCGCGTCGTTCGAGCAGGTGCCGGCGATGGTGGGCCGCGACGAAGACCGCTGCACCTACCCCGTGTTCCTCACGCTCCCCGACGGCCGGCTCGTGTTTCAATACCGGTCCGGGGAAAGCGGCAACGGCAGCACGCTCATGAACGTCTACGACGTCGATGCGAGGTCATGGCGGCGGCTCGTCGACGGCCCGATCTTCGACGGCGAGGGGAAGCGCAACGCCTACCCGCTCGCGCCGGTCGCCGGGCCGGATGGGGCGTTTCACATTTCCTGGGTGTGGCGGGAATCGGGCGACGCGGCCACCAACCACGATCTCTCCTATGCGCGGAGCCGGAATTTCACGCACTGGCTGACCGACTCGAGCCGGCCGATCACGCTCCCCATCACGCTTTCCACCCCGGGGGTGATCGTCGATCGCATACCGGTCGGCGGCGGGCTGCTCAACGGCTCGGGAAGGGTCGGGTTCGACTCGCGGAAACGGACGATCCTCTCCTTCTACAAGTACGACGCATCCGGCAACTCCCAGGCATTCGTGGCCCGCCGGGCGGGCACGGTCTGGAAAGTCGTGCAGCTCAGCGATTGGGACCATCGCTTCGAACTCGCGGGTGGCGGCACGCTCCCGCACTACGACATCCATCTCGGCGCCGTCGAGACGGGCGGGGAGGGCGAACTGCGGCTCGAGTTCGGCCACGTGAAGAACGGATCGGGCGCGTGGGTGCTCGACGAGGAGACGCTGGCGGTGAAACGCACGGAGCCGGCCAGGCCGCACCATCCGCGGAGCCTGTGGAAAGTGGAGTCGAAGTTCCCCGAGATGCGCGTGCGCTACGCCGACGACTCGGGCTCGTCGGGCGAGCCGGGGCGGCGGTTCCTCCTCCGCTGGGAGTCGCTCGGGGCCAATCGCGACAAGCCGCGGCCCGAACCCTGGCCGGAGCCGTCGATGCTGCGCGTGATCGAGGTGAGCGAGCCGTAAGACCGCAGAGTGCCACTCTGCGGCTCCGAACGTGGGACGCAAACCGCCGGTTCCCGTAGGTGCATTGTCAATCTGCACCACCGCTGGCCGCGGCGTGCCACTCTCCGGCTACACGAGAGCGCGTGGCCTCACGTCGGCGGGAGCAGCCGCCGCAATTCCGTCGCGAGCCGCGCGGCATCGTCCACGACGGCCCGCCCGGCCGCAGGATCGAGCGTGAAGAGCGCGGCATAGACCGACTTGGTCCGGAGCTCCGCCAGCCTGTCGAAGATGCCGCCCCACGGCCGGTCGAGCCGGCCGGTTTGGATCAACCGTTCGTGCAGGGCCGAGCGGACAGCCGAATGTCGCTTCAGGGTCAGCCCCTCGTGGAGGAAGATCGCCGAGAGCAGATGGAAACAGGCGTAGTAGGCATGGTCGGCCGCGAGTTGCGGCACGCCGGCCTCGAGTTCTCGTTCCGCCGCCGCCAGCCGGACCCGGGCGCGCTCCACCGACCAGGCGATGACGCTCGCCCGAGCTTCTTCGGGGCTCATCGCGGCACGGGCTCTGGTCGCCGCGTCTCAGGGCCGCCGGATGAAAGCGGCACGTCGATGCCGTCGCGGTCGATTTCGTGGCGGATGCCGAGCACCTGGTAGACGCCGTGATACCACTCGTCGGCGCTGAGTCGCAGCGGACTGATGATGCAATGGTGGCGATGCTGAATTGGTTGGAGGAGATCGGTGACCCGGAACCCTTCGACGACGTCCAGGGGCCGGGCGGTCAGGATCAACAGGTCGATGTCACTATCGGCACGGTCGTCGCCCCGGGCCTTCGAGCCGAAGAGCACCACGCGTTCGACGGGCAGATGGTCGGCCAGCACGCGGGCCGCCTCGAGCACGGCGGCGCGGTCGTGTGCGGCCAACGAGAGCCGTCCGAAATCGGGGTGGGGAGGCATGGCGGCCTCGCGAAGCCTTGCGGGAAATCCGGCGGCGGAACAGCTCCGACCGCCCACGATACATCCGTTCATACTACCCCGGCACGCCGCGGCGGGTCAATCGCGGCCCGAGCCGGAGGGCCGCAGAGTGCCACTCTGCGGCTACACGAGAGCGAGGCATCCTCTCCGATGCTGTAGGTACTGATCGTCAATCTGCACCACGCCCGCCGCAGTAGTCGATCGCGCGGGCGATCTCGCTCTTGAGATCCTTGCGGGCCACGATCCGGTCGATGAACCCGTGCTCGAGGAGGAACTCGCTCGTCTGGAACCCCTTCGGCAGCTCCACCCGGATCGTGGCCTTGATCGTGCGCGGGCCGGCGAACCCGATCAGGGCCCGCGGCTCGGCGAAGCACAGGTCGCCGAGCGACGCGAAACTCGCCGCCACGCCGCCCATCGTGGGGTTGGTGAGCACCGAGATGAAGAGCCCGCCGGCCTGCGAGTAGCGGGCCAGGGCCGCCGAGACCTTCGCCATCTGCATGAGCGAGAGGATCCCCTCGTGCATCCGGGCGCCGCCGCCGGAGGCGCTCACGATGATCAGCGGCAGGTTCTCGGCCGTGGCCCGCTCCACGAGCCGCGCCAGCCGCTCCCCCACCACGCTCCCCATGCTGCCCATGATGAACGACGAGTCGGTGACGCCCACGGCCACGCGCCGGGCTCGGATCATGCCGGTGCCGGTGAGCGCCGCATCGGAGAGGCCGGTGCGTTTCTGCTCGGCCACCAGCCGCTCGGCGTAGGGCTTCTTGTCCTTGAATCCGAGCGGGTCGGTGGGGCGGAGGTGGGCGTCCCACTCCTCGAACGTGCCCGCATCGAGCAGCTGGGCGAGCCGCTGGGCGGCGGAGACGTACCAGTGGAACCCGCACCGCGGGCAGACGCTGAGGAGCTCCTCGGCCTCCTTCTTGTAGATCGTGGCCTGGCAGCCGTCGCACTTGAGCCACAGCCCCTCCGGCACACCGCGCTTGGGGCGGGGCCCCCCGGGGCTCGCTCGTTCCATCGCTGCTTCCTGTCCGATGCTCATCGCCGGCCTGCCGTCCCTGCGGGCGTCACGAGTCTAGTCGCGGGGCCGCGCCGCCGCTGCGCCGGATCAGGCGCGGGCCTTGTGGAGCGGAATCGCCCGGCGCCACTGGGCGGCGAGCGGGATCTCGACGAGGCCCGCCGCGGCGGGCTCACGCGACCAGAGGTCTCCGAGCGGATCGCCCGAGGTGATCCAGCGCACGATCCTGTCGAGCGGCGCGGGCACCACGAGCACGATCCGCCCCGCCGGCTGCCTGCGGCAGAGTCTCTCGAGCGCGGCCTCCACCCGGCCGCACGCCTCCTCGAGCAGTTCTCCCTCCGGCGGCGACACCGCCCAGGGGTTGTCCTGCCACTGGCGGTAGAGCCGCGGCTGCTTGAGGCGGATCTCGTCGACGAGCATCCCCTGCCACAGGCCCTGGTCGAGGTTCGCGAGGCCGTCGAGCCGACGCACCCGCTGGCCGCAGGCCCGGGCCACGTGCCGGGCGGTTTCGAGGGCGGAGGCGTCGGGCGACGCGTAGATCACGACCGGGGCGAGAGGAGCCACGGCGGCCGCCGCGGCCTCGGCCTCGGCCACGCCCTGGGCTGCGAGCGGCACGTCGAGCGTGCCGCGAATGCGGCCCTGCAGGTCGTAGTCGGTGGGGCCAGAGCGGATGACGACGAGGAAATCGGCCATCAGGTGGAAAGGTCTCCGGGGTGCACGGTGGTCACGCGGCGGCCCGCGCGAGCGCTTCGAGTTCGGCGATGGCGTGGGCGTAGTCGCGGGAGCGGATCACCGCGCTGCCCGCCACGATCAGTTCGGCGCCGGCCGCGGCCACGGCGCCGACGGTGTCGGTCGAGATGCCGCCGTCGACGCCGAGGCGGAACGCGTCGCCGCGCCGGCGGCGCTCCTCGGCGAGGGCGGCCAGCTTCCCGAGCGCCACGTCGTCGAACCGCTGGCCGCCATAGCCCGGCTCGACGCTCATCACGAGCACGCCGTCGCAGTGGTCGAGGTGGGGGAGCACGCGGTCGACCGGCGTGCCCGGGCTGACCGCGAGATGGGCCCGGGGGCCCGCCGCCGCGATCGCCCGGAGCGTGCCGGCCGGGTCGGCCAGACCCTCCACGTGGACGGTGAGGATGTCGGCCCCGGCCCGGGCGTAGTCGTCGATCGTCCGCTCGGGCTGCTCGATCATGAGGTGCACCTCGATCGGCACCCTGGCCGCCCGGCGCACCGCCTCGACCACGACCAGGCCGTAGGTGAGCTGGGGCACGAACCGGCCGTCCATGACGTCGAGGTGGAGGGCCGCGGCGCCGGCCTGTTCGAGCCGCTCCACCTCGCGGGCGAGGTGGCCGAAGTCACACAGCAGGAGGGCGGGAAGCACCACGGGACCGCCGCCGTCCAGACGCCTGGCCAAGGGGTCGGGGGAGCGTCCTGCCTGAGGGATCACGTGCGTGTGCTGCATCGCTGGCGTCGCCGGGCGGTCGGAACGCCCGTGTCGACGCCGGGCAGTCTACCACGGGCGGCCCCGCCGCGGCCGCGAAACGTGGTGGCGGGCCGTTCGCTCACCGCCTAACCCCAAGCGCGTGATAGACTTGTGATGTCCCCGGAAGTGGTTCGATGGCCGCGGATGCCCACCAGCCCGTGCCCCTGCCGACGCGGCTCTCGGCCGCCGACCGCGAGGCGATCGAGGCCCGCACGCAGGCCATCGGCCGCCGCCTCCTCGACGAGGCCCTCGCCGCCCAGCCCACCCCCGCGTCGCCCGACTGGTGGATCCAGCAGGCCGGCGAGTGGGCCACGCACGACGACGACCTCAAGGTGCGGCTCTTCCGGCTCGTCGACTGCATGCCGATGCTCGACGACCCCGCGGCCCTCGACCGGCACGTCCGCGAGTATCTCGACGACGCGGTGCTCGGGCGGCTGCCCGCCGCGCTGCGGCTGGCGCTCAAGGCGGCCCGCGGCGGCGTGCTCGCCCCGCTGGCCGCCCGGGCCGTGCGGGCGGCCACGCTCGCGCAGGCGCGGCGGTTCATCGCCGGCTCCACGCCCGAGGAGGCGGCCGCCGCGGCGCTCGCCGAGCGCCGGCACCACCGCGGCTTCACGCTCGACCTCCTCGGCGAGGCGGTCACGAGCGACGCCGAGGCCGACGCCTACGCCGCGGCGTACGCGAGCCTGCTCGAGGCGCTGCCCGCGAAGGCCGCGGGCTGGCCGACCGATCCGCTCGTCGACGACGGCCCCGACGGCCCGCTGCCGCGGGTCAACGTGTCGCTCAAACTCTCGGCGCTCGACAGCCAGTTCGACGCCCTCGACCCGCGGGGCACCGCCGAGCGGGTGCTCGCGCGGCTGCGGCCGCTGTGGCGGCTGGCCCGCGACAACGGCGCGCAGGTGCACGTTGACATGGAGCACCACGCCACCAAGGACCTCGCGCTCGCGATCTTCAGGCAGATCGCGCTCGAGGAAGAGTTTCGCTCGTGGCCGCACTGCGGGATCGTGGTGCAGGCCTACCTCGTGTCGGCGGCCCGCGACCTCGAGGACCTCGCCGCGTGGGCCCGCCTGCGCGGCACGCCGGTGTGGATCCGCCTGGTGAAGGGAGCCTACTGGGACGCCGAGACGATCAACGC
>Ga0214923_10005102_pt1 | contig 15444 bp, 15 predicted proteins | sample LL1510_MetaG_FD_177993 | JGI IMG/M metagenome (GOLD analysis project Ga0214923, IMG submission 177993) | Freshwater microbial communities from Lake Lanier, Atlanta, Georgia, United States - LL-1510 | ecosystem: Environmental > Aquatic > Freshwater > Lake | place: USA: Georgia | collected...
TCTTGCTGCGATTTTATTTACTATCAGTGTAGTAGGTATTTTTCTTAATAGAAAAAACATCATTATATTATTGATGTCCATCGAGCTTATGCTCCTTGCAGTGAATATCAATTTCATTGCTTTTTCTCATTACTTAAATGATATTGCTGGCCAAATTTTTGTATTCTTTATCTTAACTGTGGCAGCTGCAGAATCTGCAATAGGGTTAGCAATCATTGTTTTGATCTTCAGAAATACACGTTCTATTAATGTTGACGATTTAAATCGTCTGAACGGGTGATGGTATGAATTCTATTTATTCATATCTAGCGGTTCCTTTACTTCCTCTTATTGCCTCTTTTTGTGTAGGTATTTTAGGTCGAAAACTTCCAGAGCTCTTTGCATCAAGCATGACTATTTCATCTGTTTTTATTGCATTTCTGCTCTCATGTTTGACCTTAAACGAAACATTAAATGGTTTAGTTTTAAATCAAACCATCTATCAATGGCTTAATACTGGACATTTTCAATTTGAAGTTGGATTTTTAATTGATAACTTAACTGCCATGATGATGGTCGTTGTGACTTTTGTGTCTCTGATGGTTCATATTTACACTATGGGTTACATGAAAGGCGATGCAGGTTATCGCAGATTCTTTAGCTATATTTCTTTATTTACTTTTTCAATGCTCATGCTAGTGATGAGCAATAACTTTATGCAGCTCTTTTTTGGATGGGAAGCCGTAGGTCTTGTTTCTTATCTTCTTATAGGTTTCTGGTTTGAAAGACCGACTGCAATTTACGCAAATATGAAAGCTTTCCTAGTTAATCGAGTAGGCGACTTCGGTTTTATTTTAGGTATCGCGATGATTCTTTATTGGACGGGCTCTCTTGATTATGCGACGGTATTTAAAAATGTAGGTGTAATCAGTGCACATACCATGGAACTCTTTGGTCAACCTGTTTCGGTTATGACAGTCATTTGTATTTTGTTATTTATTGGTGCAATGGGTAAATCAGCTCAAGTCCCACTTCATGTATGGCTTCCAGACTCTATGGAAGGGCCTACACCAATATCTGCATTAATACACGCAGCCACCATGGTCACTGCGGGTATTTTTATGGTGTCACGCACATCGCCTCTATTTGAATTATCTGACACAGCACTTTCTTTTGTCATGATTATTGGAGCTATTACTGCTTTATTCATGGGCTTATTAGGCATCATTCAAAATGATATTAAACGCGTGATTGCTTATTCAACACTTTCGCAATTAGGTTATATGACAGTAGCTTTAGGGGCATCTGCTTACTCTGTTGCAATGTTTCATTTAATGACACATGCATTCTTTAAAGCACTTCTATTCTTAGGCGCTGGGTCAGTCATCATAGGTATGCATCATGATCAAAACATTCAGCGCATGGGAAATTTAAGAAAATACATGCCGATTACTTGGATTACTTTTTTAATAGGTTCTTTAGCACTTATAGGCACACCTTTATTTTCAGGCTTCTATTCCAAAGATAGTTTAATTGAAGCTGTGAAGCTATCGCACCTCGCTGGTAGCAACTTTGCGTATTTTTCTGTATTGGTAGGTGTATTTGTAACGGCCTTTTATTCATTCAGACTTTATTTCCTTGTATTTCACGGCAAAGAAAAATGGCGCCTTCAAAAATTAACTCGTCATGATGATCACCATCATGGCTTGAGTCCAAAAGATAATCCGCATGAAAATTCTTTGAGCGTCACATTACCATTAGTTCTTCTTGCCATTCCATCCGTTGTAATTGGTTACATCACTATTGAACCAATGCTATTCGGCAGTTTTTTTGCGAAAAGCATCTTCTTAAACTCTGAAGCGCATCCTACGATGGAACATTTAAGCCATCACTTCCATGAAATTTACCATGGGCCTTTTGGTATGGCATTACATAGCCTCTTAAGCCTGCCTTTCTTATTTGCTTCAAGCGGAGTTTTTTTAGCATATTACTGTTATCAAATTAATTTAAATTTACCTAAATTTATTTTTAGTCGCACACAAGGTATTTACCGCATATTAGAAAATAAATATGGCTTTGATACATTTAATGAAAAATTCTTTGCTTTCGGCAGTCGCTTTTTAGGTGAAAAGTTTTGGAAAATAGGTGATGTCAAAATTATTGATGGATGGCTTGTAAATGGAACAGCTAAATCCGTTGGGAAACTTTCAGAAAAAATACGTGTAATTCAATCAGGTTATATTTATCACTACGCATTTGCTATGGTGATTGGGGTATTTTTATTTCTAACTTTCTTTATAAAAATATAAGATGAATTTAACGCACATATTAAGCTATTCAATTTGGACTCCTATATTTTTGGGGGGTTTAATACTTTTACTAAGTTCAAAACTGAGTAATACGCAAGCTAAATGGGCGTCACTTATAAGCAGTATCATTTCTTTTTTCATTACATTACCGCTTTACTCTTCTTTCGATTTTTCTTTTGGGCAATTTCAATTTCAGGAATTCTTTCATTGGATTCCCGCATTTCATATTAATTACCATTTAGGTGTAGATGGTTTTGCGATACCTCTAATTCTTCTCACAAGCTTTACAACTATGATTGTTGTCATTGCATCATGGAGATCCATAGAAGATCGCGTAGCTCAATACATGGCGGCTTTTTTGATTATGTCGGGTCTCATGATAGGTGTTTTTAGTGCGCTCGATGCCATGCTCTACTATATCTTTTGGGAAGCCATGCTTATTCCTATGTTCTTAGTGATTGGTATATGGGGTGGACCTAATCGGATTTACGCCACAGTTAAATTCTTTTTATATACCGTCTTAGGTTCTTTATTGATGTTAGTAGCATTTATTTATCTCTACTTACATACGCATTCGTTCGAAATAGTTAATTTTTATAATGCCGGACTTGGCTTATATCCGCAGATCCTTATTTTCTTAGCTTTATTTATGGCGTTTGCAGTCAAAATTCCTATGTGGCCGCTTCACACATGGCTGCCTGATGCGCACGTTGAAGCACCTACAGGAGGCTCCGTAGTTTTGGCGGCTGTGATGTTGAAATTAGGTGCGTATAGCTTCATGCGCTTTGCAATGCCTATTGCACCCGAAGCTGCATTTTATTTAAAAGATTTTATGGTGACTTTGTCTCTGATTGCTATTTTGTATATTGCACTTATTGCAATTGTACAAAAAGACATGAAAAAGCTCATTGCATATTCATCAATATCACATATGGGTTTTGTAACTTTAGGTCTTTTTATGTTTAACGCAATCGGTGTTGAGGGCGCTTATGTTCAAATGATTTCACATGGATTTATTTCAGCAGCTATGTTTTTATCTGTTGGTGTTTTATATGACAGATTACATACCAGAGAAATCGCAGACTATGGTGGTGTGATTCATGCGATGCCAACTTTTTCAGCTTTCGCAGTATTTTTTGCCATGGCGAATTGCGGTCTTCCAGGTACTTCAGGTTTTGTTGGAGAGTTTATGGTTATTATGAGCGCTATGCAAAATAATTTCTGGATCGCGTTCATTGCAGCAACATCACTTGTTTTTGGTGCAGCTTATTCATTATGGATGGTCAAGCGAGTCTTTTATGGTGAGGCACGCAATCAAAAAATTAAATCATTAGTAGATATTTCATGGCGGGAATTTTTTATTCTTTCGGTATTAGCGATCCTTATTATTGCAATAGGCGTTTATCCAAAAATCATTACGGATATGACAAATGCAACGACAGTTCAATTTTTAGAGCAAATGCATCTTATGAAACCTGTCACATCATTGCCAATGGATATATAAATGAATCAATTTATTCAATCTGATCTTTCATTAATCTTGCCAGAAGTCTTTGTTCTTTCTATGGCTATGATTGTGCTTATGACGGATTTGTTTATTAAGCCATCTTCTCGTTGGATTATTTTTGCATTGTCTCAATTGACTTTATTAGGTGGCGCTTATTTAACAAGTCAGCATTTTAATCATGAAACACAATTTGCTTTTTCAAATATGTTTGTTCGTGATGGGTTAGCGGATCTTTTAAAAATGATGAGTTATATTGGAACGTCGCTTATTTTTTTCTATAGCCGATCTTATATGAAAGATCGAGACCTATATCGTGGGGAATATTTTTCTCTCGTACTTTTTGCATTGCTTGGCATGATGATTATGATATCAAGTCATAACATGCTCTTAGTTTATATGGGCTTAGAACTTTTATCGTTATGTTTATATTCTCTTACTGCCTTAGATCGCGATAATCAAAAAGCAACAGAGTCTGCTATTAAATATTTTGTATTAGGAGCGCTTGCATCAGGCCTACTTCTTTATGGCATGTCTATGATCTATGGCGCGACATCAAGTTTAGATTTAAGTGTCATTGCAACAGCCTTATTAAATCATCCTATGGATCATGCCATTCTTGTATTAGGCCTTGTATTTGTGGTGGCAGGACTAGCATTTAAATTAGGTGCAGTACCATTTCAAATGTGGGTTCCTGATGTATACGAAGGCTCACCTTCATCGATCGCAATGCTCATTAGCTCCGTACCAAAACTTGCGGCTTTTGCGATTACCGTTCGTTTATTAGGTGATGGGCTTCAGTCGATGATGGTAGATTGGAAGCAAATGATGCTTATTATGGCTATTCTTTCTATCGGCATTGGAAATATAACTGCGATCGCACAAACAAATATTAAACGTATGTATGCCTACTCTACTATTTCACATATTGGATTTATTCTTTTTGGTTTAATGAGCGGTACACTTAATGGGTATGCATCAAGTTTATTTTATGTAATCAGTTATATGTTTATGACGCTAGCTTCATTTGCAGTTCTTATAATGATGTCTAGAAAGAATTTTGACTGTCAAACGCTTGAAGATTTTAAAGGATTAAATAAAAGAAATTCTTGGTATGCTTTTCTGATGTTAATTACGATGTTAAGCATGGCGGGTATTCCACCCACAATTGGATTTTATGCTAAGTTTATGGTGTTGCAAGCAGCATTTGATGCAGGTTTTGCAGGCTTTGTTGTATACGCAGTATTGATGGCTTTAGTAGGTATGTTTTACTATATAAGAATCGTAAAGCTAATGTACTTTGATGAACCAAAATTAAAAAACAATATTGAGGCGCCAATTGATATGAAATGGATACTTTCAGCTAATGCACTAGCACTTTTGGTGATCGGTTTAGTGCCTCACACATTTATGGAAGCTACAACGCAAGCTGTAGCTTTGAGTCTTCACTAAATGACACAATGGATACTTATTCTTATTAGTCTCATCATGGCTAATATTCCATGGATGTTTAATGACTTTCTTTTTGTAAAAAAATTTCCATCACATAAAAAGCCTTTTTTCTTCTCTTTGCTTGAAGTGTTGATTTTATATTTTGTAACAGGTGGCGTCGCACTTTTCACTGAGCTTCAAGTTGTAGGCCATATCCAATCCCAAGCATGGGAATTTTATGCAGTTACTTTCTTTTTATTTTTAGTTTTTTCTTTTCCTGGATTTATTTTTAAAACGCTTTGGAAATAACACCTCTTAAAGTTTTAATTATAGGTTGCGGTCAATTAGGTTTCGCAATTGCAAAAAACATTGATCCTCTTATGTTTAAAACATATGGCTTTAGTCGAAGTTTAAAAAAATCTCCTACCTCTATCGAAATGCATCAGGCTGATATTTTAAAGACTGAAGCGATTGGTATGATTAAATCAATAGACCCTGAAATTATTATCTATGCGGTTTCCGCAGATTCACAATCAGTTGAAAGTTATCAAGAGCATTATGTGAATGGCATCAAAAAAACTTATGAAGCTATTTTGCAGCTCAAAAATTTCAAACATCTTTTCTTTATTTCAAGCACAAGAGTTTATGGTCAGAAAACAACGAAGATTTTAAATGAATTAGATAAGGCAGAGCCTGCCGATTACGGCGGTGAAGCTTTAATGGAAGCTGAAATAATTACTCAGCAATTAAAAGGTAAGGCGACTGTATTGCGTCTCTCCGGGATATACGGCCCTAATCGCACTCGTATGATTCAATTAGCCCAAAGCAATCCTGGCAATTGGCCTGCGATTAACAACTGGTCTAATCGCATTCATGAGGAAGATGGTGCCCGCTTTATTGTATTTCTCATGAAACAGATTTTGATTCATAAATCTGTCGAGCCACTTTATCTCGTTACTGATGGGATTCCCACAAAACAATATGATGTATTAATGTGGATTAGAAAGCGTCTTCAATTGCCGATTGATACTGTTGAATTACCAATCATTGAAGGGGGTAAGCAACTAAGATCTATTTTATTAAATGAAACTGGTTTCACATTGAAGTACCCCGATTTTACGCATGGTTACGAAGCGATGATTGATTAGGGTTCTTCAATAGGATAGAATCCAAACTCCTAAATTCTTTAGGCGCGTAGCTCAGCTGGTTAGAGCACCACCTTGACATGGTGGGGGTCGTTGGTTCGAGTCCAATCGCGCCTACCAATTTCTTGCTTCATTGTTCAAGCTATCAAGAAGACAGAAAAGCTTATAAAATGAAGCATTCTAATTACTCAATTCAACTATGCCTGAAATAAGATTACCAGACGGGTCTAAGCGACAATTCGAAAGTGATGTCACTGTTGCAGAGGTTGCACAAAATATTGGTGCTGGCCTTGCGCGCGCAGCGCTTGCTGGACGTGTCAACGATCAGCTAGTTGATCTTTCATTTGTGATTCGTGAAGATAGCGATCTTGCAATTATCACTGACAAAAATCCTGAAGGACTTGAGGTCATTCGTCATTCAACAGCTCATCTTTTAGCTTATGCCGTTAAAGAATTATTTCCAGATGCACAAGTGACTATTGGTCCTGTGATTGAACATGGGTTTTATTATGACTTTTCATATCAAAGACCTTTCACACCAGAAGACTTAGAAAAAATTGAAAAAAAAATGACGGAAATCGCAAATCGCGATTTACCTATTACACGAAAAGTTATGCCACGTAATGACGCAGTTCAATTCTTCAAATCAATTAAAGAAAATTATAAAGCTGAAATTATCGAATCGATTCCGGCAGATCAGGAAGTTTCTTTATATACCGAAGGTGAATTTACAGATCTTTGTCGAGGCCCTCATGTGCCCTCAACTGGTAAATTAAAAGTATTCAAATTAATGAAGGTCGCTGGCGCTTATTGGCGCGGAGATTCTAAAAATGAAATGCTGCAAAGAATCTACGGCACTGCCTGGACAAACAAAGAAGACTTACAAAATTATCTCTTTATGTTGGAAGAAGCTGAAAAAAGAGATCACCGTAAATTAGGCAAACAACTCGATTTATTTCACATGCAAGATGAAGCTCCTGGCATGGTGTTTTGGCATCCTAAAGGATGGTCAATTTGGCTAGAAGTTGAACATTACATGCGCAAAATGTTTTTAGATTTTGGATATCAGGAAGTTAAGACGCCTACTGTGATGGATAAGGCCTTATGGGAAAAATCAGGACATTGGCAGAACTATCGGGACAACATGTTTACGACTTCTTCTGAAAATAGAGATTATGCAGTTAAGCCTATGAACTGCCCTGGACACATTCAGATTTTTAATAATGCACTTCATAGCTATCGTGAGCTGCCTTTAAGGCTTGCGGAATTCGGTTCATGCCATCGTAATGAGCCTTCAGGATCGCTTCATGGCTTAATGCGTGTCCGTGGGTTTACCCAAGATGACGCTCATATTTTTTGCACTGAAGAACAAATCAAGGATGAAGTCGCTCAATTTATCATCATGCTTTATAAGGCCTACCAAGATTTTGGATTTAAGGATGTTTTGGTAAAACTATCTACCCGCCCTGAAAAGCGTGTGGGGTCAGACGAAACTTGGGATAAGGCTGAAACTGCCCTAAAAGCGGCTTTGCTTGAAAATAAGCTTGAATTTGATATTCAGCCAGGTGAGGGAGCTTTTTACGGCCCTAAGATCGAATTTACCCTTAAAGATAGCTTAAGCCGTCTTTGGCAATGTGGCACAATCCAGCTCGACTTTAACCTGCCAGAGCGCCTAGGTGCCGAATATGTCACTGAAGACAATAGCCGTAAGCATCCTGTTATGCTCCATCGGGCTATAGTAGGGTCTATGGAGCGTTTTATCGGGATTCTCATTGAGCATTACTCAGGTGCCATGCCCCTTTGGCTTGCCCCAACACAAGCGGTTATCCTTAATATTGCCGACGCACACGCAGGCTATGCCTCAAAAGTCATGGATGAACTCAAGAAAAACCACATCCGATGCGATTCTGACTTGAGAAATGAGAAAATAACCTATAAAATACGCGAACATAGCTTACAAAAGATTCCTTATCTCTTAATTGTAGGAGAAAAGGAAATGGAAGCTGGGCAAGTTGCCGTGCGAACCCGAAAAGGCGAAGACTTAGGATCCATGTCGATTAAGTCATTGATTGATCGACTAAATCAGGAAGTTCAAACTAAAGTCTAGTTATCAGGTAGCGCGGTTTTTCTTTTATATTTACAGGGGATTTGTTATCGCTCAAGAGAAAGAAGTCAGAATTAACGGGGATATTACAGCTCCAGAAATTCGATTAATTGGCGTAAACGGCGAAGCGCTTGGCATAGTGACACTAGCTGAGGCATTTGCAAAAGCAGAAGAGATAGATATTGATTTAGTGGAAATTGCTCCACAAGCTCTCCCCCCCGTATGTCGGTTGCTTGATTACGGTAAATTTAAATATGCAGAAAGTAAAAAGCAACACGAAACCCGCTTGAAACAAAAGCAGGTCAAGATTAAAGAAGTGAAGTTTAGACCAGGAACAGATGATGGTGATTACAACATCAAAATACGAAACCTCATTGGGTTCCTCACAGACGGCGATAAGGCAAAAATTACCTTACGTTTTAGAGGTCGAGAAATTACGCATCAAGAATACGGTTTAGCAATTCTAAAACGTGTTGAACAAGATTTACTAGATTACGCAGTCGTCGAACAATTTCCGAAAATGGAAGGTCGACAAATGGTGATGGTTTTAGCCCCGCAAAAAAAGGTTAAAACAAAAACCATTGAAGCAAAAGTTTCTGAGTGATACGGCTTAAACGGCATGCCTAAGCACTCTTACTACTCTAACTAAGGAGATCAAAATGCCAAAAATGAAAACAAAAAGTGGCGCGAAAAAGCGCTTCAAGTTTTTAGGAAGCGGTATGGTAAAGAGAACGCGTTCTCATTTACGTCATATCTTGACCAAAAAAACAACGAAACAAAAACGTAATCTCAGAGGCACTGTCCTCATTTCTGCAACCGATATCAAACGCGTTCGCGCGATGATGCCAACTCAATAAGGGGAATAATATGCCTAGAGTAAAACGTGGTGTCACCGCTAGAGCGAAACATAAAAAAGTTTTAGCACTTGCAAAGGGTTATCGCGGCCGTCGTAAGAATGTATACCGTATAGCCAAACAAGCAGTGATGAAAGCTGGTCAGTATGCATACCGTGACCGTCGTCAGAAAAAACGTCAATTTAGAGCACTATGGATTGCGCGTATTAACGCAGCATCCCGTGAATGTGGTCTTACATATAGCCGTTTCATGAATGGCCTTAAGAAAGCTTCTGTTGAAGTGGATCGTAAGGTATTAGCAGATATGGCAGTATTCGATAAAGCAGCTTTTGCTAAGTTTGTCGAAATTGCTAAATCTGGTTCAGGAGCAGCATAAAAAATATTAATTTTTAAAAGGAGGCTTCTAGCCTCCTTTTTTTTATTAAAATGATAGTCAATGAATAATCTCGACCACACCTTAAAAGAAGCTCAAAAAGACTTTGATCAATGCCAGTCTTTGACGGATCTCGATCAAGCGAAAGCTAAATATTTAGGAAAAAATGGCGTCTTAACAGAAGCTCTTAAATCATTAGGCAAATTATCTGCAGAAGAAAGACCTAAGATAGGTGCTGAGATTAATGTCGTTAAGCAAGGTGTTGAAGAAGCGCTAGAAAAAAAACGTCAAGCTATTTTAAATGAGTCGCAAGCAAAACAACTTGCAGAAGAATCTTTGGACGTCACGCTGCCTTCAAGAAAAGAAGAGCATGGCAGTTTACATCCAGTCACACAAACGCTTCATCGTATTGAATCACTCTTTCACTCGATTGGTTTTTCAGTAGCACATGGACCCCAAATTGAATCCGATTTTTATAATTTTACTGCGCTTAATATCCCTGATTCGCATCCTGCACGCGCGATGCATGATACATTTTATATCGACGAATCCTTTGTGCTCAGAACACATACATCACCTGTACAAATTCGTCATTTAGAAAAAAATAAACCACCATTGAAAATTATTTCACCTGGTCGCGTCTATCGTGTCGATTCAGATGCAACGCATTCACCTATGTTTCATCAAGTAGAAGGTTTATGGGTAGATCAACAAGTAAGCTTCGCTGATCTTAAAGGTGTGATTGAAGATTTTTTACAAAACTTTTTTGAGAATAAAGATTTAAAAGTACGTTTTAGACCTTCTTACTTTCCATTTACCGAGCCCTCAGCTGAAATGGATATGACTTGGAAAGGTGGTTGGTTAGAAATTGGTGGCTGTGGCATGGTGCACCCAGAAGTGTTTAAACATGTTGGTATTGATTCAAATCAGTATCAAGGATTTGCTTTTGGATTAGGCGTTGAACGATTAACGATGTTGCGTTATGGCGTTCAAGATTTACGTCACTTTTTTAATAATGATTTACGTTTTCTTCAGCAATTTATTTAAAGATACTTAATACATGCAATTTTCTGAAAACTGGTTAAGGTCATATGTAAATACATCACTCGATAGTGATGCGCTTAATCACGTCATGATTATGGCAGGTCTTGATGTCGATGATTCCCATCCTCTTGGCGCATCCTTTAGTGATGTAGTCGTAGGTGAAATTGTTGGCATTAAAAAACATCCTGATGCAGATCGACTCCAAGTCTGTGATGTGAATATCGGCAATAAAACATTACAGATTGTTTGTGGTGCTTCTAATGCAAGACAGGGCATTAAGGTGGCATGTGCTTTAGTAGGGGCTAAATTGCCTGCAATTGATATCAAGGAAGCTAAAGTTCGCGGCGTTGAATCATTCGGTATGCTTTGTTCTTTGAAGGAATTAGGATTGAGCGAAGAGGCAGAGGGTATTTTAGAAATGAGCCATGATTTAAAAAATGGCACCGATGTAAGAATTGCGCTTGACCTCAATGATCGAATTACGACTTTAAAATTAACACCTAATCGAAGTGATTGCTTAAGTGTATGGGGCGTTGCAAGAGAAGTCGCTGCAATCACTCAATCATCAGTGACCCCCGTTGTTTATAATGTTAATCCAATACAACATAGCGATAAGAAAATAGTCGCTGTTGAAGAAAAAACTGCATGCCCGCGTTATTGTGGGCGCATTATTAAAAATATTGATAACACAAAAAAATTACCTGATTGGATGGCTTCACGACTCGAGCGATCTAATATCAAGTCGATTAGCCCAGTTGTTGATATTACCAATTATGTATTACTTGAAATTGGCCAACCACTTCATGCATTTGATCACGATAAGTTACAAGGTGATATTTTAGTGCGCTACGCCAAAAATGAAGAACCTATTCATTTATTAAATGATACAAAAGTTAAATTATCTAAAAAAGATTTAGTGATTGCAGATAATAATGGCGCGATTGCATTTGCAGGAGTGATGGGCGGCATGCCATCTTCAGTCACAGAACATACAAAAACAATTTTTCTAGAGAGCGCTTTTTTTAATCCCATTGTCATTGCAGGAAAAGCTAGAGCATATAATTTATCCACAGATTCTTCTTACCGTTTTGAGCGTGGTGTGGATTTTGCAAATACACGTCAAGCTTTAGAGCGTGCGACTTCTCTTATTGTGGAATATTGTGGTGGCGAGGCTGGAGAAATTACTGAAGCTGTTACTACACTTCCTCTTCGCAATCAAATTCACTTAAGACTTAAAAAGCTGAATGCTATTTTAGGGATCGAAGTCCCAGATCAAGATGTTGAACGTATATTTCATCAATTAGGCTTTCAAGTTAATAAAACCATTGAGGGATTTAAAGTTACACCCCCATCTTATCGATTTGATATTGCAATCGAAGAAGACCTTATTGAAGAAGTTGTTCGTTTATATGGCTATGACAAAATACCTTCACATCATCCTGTGAGTCATCAGGCAATGCTGCCAGTAAGCAGCAAAAATCAAAATCATCTAAAAAATTCCTTAACATCGCGTGGTTTTTATGAAGTAGTGACTTATAGCTTTATTGAAGATGAGATAGAAAAATTATTACATAACAATCTTCATCCTATTCAATTACAAAATCCTATTGCAAGTCAAATGTCGACGATGCGTTCATCTTTATGGGGTAGTCACTTAGAGGTATTAAGCTATAACTTGAATCGTCAAATTTCACGCTTAAATATTTTTGAAGTAGCCCAAACATTTCATGGTGCGCAAAAAGAGTTTATTGAAACTGAAGTGATTGCAGGCTTAAGCTACGGAAGTTTTATGCCTGAACAATGGGCGGACAAAATCAGGGATGTCGACTTCTATGACATGAAAGCGCATGTTGAGGCATTAACATCGAAAACATTAGATTTTAAACGCGGCGATAAAATACCTTTGGCACTTCATCCAGGGCAGGCCGCAGAAATTTTTCTAGATGGTCAATCAATAGGATGGATTGGAAAATTACACCCTAAATGGCAGCAACACTTTTCTCTTCCTAATGCCCCTTATCTTTTTGAGTTAAAAACAAGCAAGCTTTTAGAAGCTAAAGCATTCCAGTATGAAGAAATCTCTAAATTCTTGCCTGTAAGGCGAGATATTGCCATCGTGATTGATGAGTCAGTGGAAGTCGACGCCATTTTAAATGCTGTATATAAGGCTAAAATCCCCTTCTTAAACAAGATGGCATTATTTGATGTTTACCAAGGGAAAGGCATCCCAGAAAACAAAAAAAGTGTTGCATTTCTGATACTTATGCAGGATACTTCAAAGACATTAGTTGATAGCGAAGCTGATTCTTCTGTATCAAAAATCGTTGAATTACTTGAAAAACAATTTGGCGCATCGCTCCGCAACTAATCCCTTATTTAATACCGATTTAAAAGTAGGCCGTTATGACATTAACAAAAGCAGATTTATCCGAAATTCTATTTGACCGCGTAGGTTTAAATAAACGTGAAGCTAAAGATATGGTGGAAGCCTTCTTTGAAGAAATTCGCAATGCGCTTGAAAATGGCGACAGTATCAAATTATCTGGTTTTGGTAATTTTGAATTAAGAAAAAAATCAGAGAGACCTGGCCGTAATCCAAAAACAGGTGAAGAAATACCAATCAAAGCAAGACGCGTTGTTACCTTTCATGCAAGTCAAAAACTAAAAAGCAACGTAGAAGAGAACTACTCTGGAAAGAAAGCTTAAATCCCCCGTCTTACCTGAAATACCTTCAAAGAGATATTTTGCAATCGGAGAGGTAAGTGAGCTTTGTCTCGTCAAGGCACATGTGCTTCGCTATTGGGAGCAAGAGTTTGATCAGCTTAAAGATGTGAAGCGACGTGGTAATCGACGCTATTATCAATTACCTGAAGTTTTACTTATTCGCAAAATTCGAGAACTCCTTCATGACGAAGGGTTTACGATTCAAGGTGCTAAACAACGACTTAAAGATAAAAATTTTGTTAAAGAAATAAAGCAAGCTGAGCCACCTAAAGAATTTCAAGTGACTAAGCAAGGTCAAGTTGAATTGCCATTAGAAAATCTTAATCAAAATAACTCTCTTGCTGGCCTTAATATCAAATCGATCAAAAACGAATTGCTCAGCATCATTGAAATTCTTAAAAAGTAATTAATCATTGTTTTAATTTTCGGGGCGTAGCGCAGCCTGGTAGCGTACTTGCATGGGGTGCAAGGGGTCGTGAGTTCGAATCTCACCGTTCCGACCAATTAAATCGCTTTAATAATCTTGTATACTTAATATTCAACTAAAGGAAAATGCTATGAATAAATTATTAATTTCGACAATTGTTAGCTCCCTCTTATTTGCTATGAATGCTTTTGCTGAAAACAATCCTAAGGGAGGTGACGCTAATAATCAGGCAGATTTCCCAAAACATAAAGCAATGCATATTGAAGGTATCCAAAATAGGATAGCAGTTTTACAAACTGCCTTAAGTTGTGTAAGCGCTGCAACAGCTCGCGAACAAATGCAGGCCTGTAAAGAAAAAGAGAAGAGTGCGATGGAAGCAATTCACGCGAAGCATGAAGCACAAAAAGCTGCCGACGAAGCCTCAAGACCTAAATAAAATATCTCATACTTAGAAGGTTCATATGAAAAGATACATGGTGTATGCATTTGAAACAGTATCTTATGCTGAAGAAATTGAAGCGCATTCTGAAGATGAAGCGATTGATACATTTAAAGATTTAATTTCACAAAGAACCATTACTCCCGATAGTTCAGAAGGCATAGAAATCGAGTCTGTCGACATCATAGAGGATTGAGAATGAATTGGTCCAAAAGCAAGGGCTTATCAAATAGTAACGGGTCTGTATTAAATTCATTATGGGTATGTTTTTTCTTTATTGCTACTTTCAGCGCGATATGGCGATGGTTTGGAAAAGGAGATTCTGCAGTTTTCACAACGATAGTAGATAGCCTTTTTTCTATGGCTAAATTATCCGTCGAAGTCATGGTGCTACTTTTCGGCACGCTCACCCTTTGGTTGGGTTTTTTAAAGATCGCGGAACATGCAGGGCTAGTTAAAAAAATAGCAGAATGGCTCTCACCATTATTTAAAAAGTTAATGCCAGAAGTACCTAAAAATCATCCTGCAGTCGGTCTTATGACTATGAATTTTATTGCGAATGCATTAGGACTCGACAATGCAGCAACGCCTATAGGACTTAAAGCGATGCGATCACTGCAATCACTCAATCCAAAGCCTTCAGTTGCGAGTAATGCACAGATTTTATTTTTAGTCATGAATGCTTCATCGCTAACTTTGCTTCCAGTATCAATTTTTATGTATCGTGCGCAGCAGGGTGCTCCAGATCCGACATTAGTTTTTTTACCTATACTTTTAGCAACCAGCGCTTCAACCTTGGCAGGTTTTTTATCCGTAGCATTTATCCAGCGGATTAAGTTACGCGACCCAATTGTGCTTGCTTGGTTACTGGGTATTGCAGCTTTCTTAAGTACACTTATTTTTTTCTTAAGCAGTCTCTCTGCATTAGCTTTAGCATCATTCTCATCTTTATTGGGTAATACAACGCTCTTTGGATTAATTATTATTTTTTTACTTGCTGGTATTTTGCGTAGAGTGCCAGTCTATGAGTCTTTTATTGAAGGTGCTAAAGAAGGATTTGATGTAGCAAAAAATTTACTACCTTATTTGGTGGCTATGTTATGTGATTTTG
>Ga0214923_10005103_pt1 | contig 15440 bp, 18 predicted proteins | sample LL1510_MetaG_FD_177993 | JGI IMG/M metagenome (GOLD analysis project Ga0214923, IMG submission 177993) | Freshwater microbial communities from Lake Lanier, Atlanta, Georgia, United States - LL-1510 | ecosystem: Environmental > Aquatic > Freshwater > Lake | place: USA: Georgia | collected...
AATGCTTAAAGAGAAAAAATTTAAACCAATTAAAACCAAAAAAATTAATTGGTCCCTTAAAGGAGCACCAAAAAGTTTTAAAAGATATCTATGGGCCGTTGCTTTTTTTACACTCGCTTGTTCATCGGATATGTTTTTGCTATTTCGAGTAAAAGAATTAGGTATGGAAAATTATCAAATTCCAATTTTATGGGCTGGAGTTTCTTTTGTTACCACAGTTTTTAGCACCCCTTTCTCAGCTCTATCAGACAAATATGGAAGACTTAAATTTTTAGCATTAGGCTGGACTGCTTATGTTTTGTTTTATTTATTTATGGCACAAGCCAACTCTCTCAATTTTACCATTTGGATTTTATTTGGATTTTATGGATTATTTAAAGCTGCAACGGAAGGAGTTGAGCGAGCATTTGTTGCAGATCTTACAAAAGTTAATCAACGAGGGACGGCATTTGGTTGGTTTAATCTAATAACTGGTTTTATGTTATTTCCAGCATCTTTTATTTTTGGATTTTTATATGAAAGTTATGGAGTTCAAATTGCGTTTTTATTTTCAGCTATTTCTTCCATAATTGCTCTTGTTATTCTTGCAACTTGCAAAAACAAACGCGCTTAATTTTCTCAAACATTGATTAGTATTTTAAGATAGCTTAAAGATTCCCCTAATGCTTCGCGCTATATTTGTCATTTTCTTTTTTCAGCTTTTAGGAGAGGCTTTAAAAAAATTTTTTGAAATGCGAATACCAGGTCCGGTGATAGGACTTATTCTTCTTCTTATTGCATTAATATTTTTAAAACGATTTAAAACAGCAGCTGTTAATAAATTAAAAAGTGATGTGGTGAGTACTTCAAATTATATTTTAAGTTATCTATCTCTTTTATTTGTACCAATTGGCGTTGGTGTTGTTATGCATCTTTCTTATTTAGAGAATAATTTGTTTAAAGTTTTACTCATTGTTTTTATCTCAACTATTTTAACCATTAGTCTTACGGCATTTTTAATGGAGAAAATTAACAAACGAATTAATAAGAAATGATTCAAAAAGATAAACTTTATAGTATTTGGGTTTATTTACAGGCAGAACCCTTATTTTGGTTAACACTGACTATTGGATCTTATTTAGTAGGCGATTATCTTTATAAAAAATCAAAACTATTCCCACTCGTTAACCCAGTTGCGATTTCAATTTTAATTATTTCACTAGTATTAATTAATTTAGACATTTCTTACGAGAGATATTTTGATGGTGCTAAATTTATTCACTTTATGTTAGGACCTGCAACGGTTGCTCTTGCAATTCCAATTTATAAACAATTTAAAGTCATACAAAAAGAAGCACTAAGTATTTCTGTTTCGCTTATCACCGGAAGTTTATTTGCAATTATTTCAACTTTTATTTTGTGTGAAATTTTTAAAATAGATGATCAGGTTATATTTAGTATGTTGCCAAGAAGCGCAACAGCACCCATTGCCATGGGTATCTCAGATTTAATTGGAGGAATTCCGTCACTAACTGCAATCATAACAATTATAACTGGAATTATGGGTGCATCCTTTGGAACTTTTGCTTTAGATTTTTTAAAATTAAAAGATATGTCAGCACGTGGTTTTGGTCTTGGTCTTGCTTCACATGGACTTGGAACTGCGCGCGCTATGAGTAGAAATGAAACCGCTGGAGTTTTTGCAGCCCTTGCACTTGGTCTTAATGGTATTGCAACTTCAATTTTAGTGCCGTTATTATTTAAATTATTGAATTTTTTTTAAGATTTATTTTCTAAGTTTAGAATAAAACTAATCATTTTTTCATGACTGTGGATTAAAGCTTTGGTTGGAATAATATATTTTTGTCTTTGATCTGATTTAGACACTACGCGGGTAATTAATTTGTTTTTCTCCGCTTTTTTAATAAGATTTAAAATTGAATTTCTACTAGCGAATTTATAATCAATACCATTTGCAATTTCTTCAGAGGTAATGGGTTTGTGGTCGTAATAACCGTTCATGATATTAAATAATATTAAAGTTCCGTAAGCTGAAAATCTAAAGGATAAAATGTTATCATCATACGCCATAATAGAATTATAACCCTCAAGCAAACGCGAGGTATAAGCTGCAATTTTTTTTTGCGTTATAATTTTTGACATATAAGACGTTGTTGTTTGCATAGTTTTTCTGCTTATTCGTACAAATTGAAAACACAGTAATTAGACACATTTTTTGTGTGTAATTTATTAATTGTTGTTTGGGCGCCGCCGATTTAGGCTCTTTTATTTTTCTTTTTCTGTTTTTATTATTGGGAAACTTGCACTTAATGCATAAATAAACAGTGAATTATATATGGTTATGAACACTTCATTTACAAGGTGTTCAACCTAAAATAATTAAGATGGAATTATAACAGTATGAAGCTAAGATTTTTAAATTCTTCCGTTGGATATGGATTAGTCAGTAAAAATTTTCATTGGATAATGACGGTGGTGATTATTTTGAATTTTGTCATAGGACTAATGTTAGAAGATTTAGAGAAAGGTCCTATTAGATTCTTATTATTTAACATTCATAAGTCATTAGGAATATTAGTTATCATCTTAATTATTCCAAGACTGTTATGGAGATTAATTAATACTGTTCCAGTTACTTTAGGAGGAAATAAATACTTAGATAAATTATCAAAGTATGTGCATTATTTTTTCTATTTTATTTTACTGATAGTTGCCTTTAGTGGCTGGACATACTCTTCTGCACGAGGAGCAGTAATTAATTTTTTTGGTTTATTTCAAGTACCACCACTCGTTGAAAAAAATGAAGTTATAGCAAAACTTTCCATTAATATTCATCAAATATCAGTTTATATATTTATAGCTGTCTTAGTTCTCCATGTTCTTGCAAGTTTATTTCATCATTTTATTTTAAAAGATAAGACTTTAAGGCGAATGTGGTACGGTAGTTCAGATTGATTAGATATTTATTTCTATTTTTTTTTATTTGCAGTCAAAGTTTTGCTCTCGAGAAGTGGGTTATTAATACTTCTAAAAGTTCAGTCAATTTTTCAATTCCAGTATTATTAGCTGGAGATGTAATAGGAAATTTTAAAAAATTTACTGGTTTTATTGAAGTAGATCGTAAAAATTTTGAAGGTGTTGCAAATGTTATAATTGATATTAACAGTATAAACACAAATTATGATCTTGATTATGGGGATCTAATTAGAAGTGATATTTTTTTTAATTTATTAAAATTTCCAAAAGCATCTATTAAGACTAAAGATTTTTTAATCAACAAAGATAATACTGCCTATGCATTTGCAACATTAAATATTAAGGGCAATGAAAAAGATTTTAAAATTCCATTAATTTATAATTTAGAAGGAACTGATAGGGCTCTTGCTAAGGGAAGTTTTGTATTTAAAAGAACTGATTTTGAAATTGGAACAGGAATTTGGTCTAACACATTAATTTTAAAAGATGATGTAACGGTTAATGTAAGTTTAATCCTTGATTTACTTAGGTAATTTTAACTGTCATCTAATGCTTATATGTAATATTATTGATTAATGGCAACCTACGAATGTCCAAAATGTAAAATGTCCGCGAATATTAGATGCGGAAAATGTGATGCACCTCTTAAAGATGCTTCGCTAAAATTGGATAATGGACAAAAAGTTCAAATTTGCGAATGTCCAAACGGTCATGGAAAAATTAAAAGTCCATTGTGCTGTGGACAAGATATGAGCTGTTCTGTTTCTTAATAAATTTACAATAATTTAGCGGACATAATTTCTATTTATTCTTGGATCGCTTTTGTTTAATTAACAGCAATTAATATGAGACAAGTTTATATAAACGGAGAATTTAAAAAAGAAGATGATGCTAAAGTTTCAGTCTTTGATAGAGGTCTTTTATTCTCAGATTCTTTATATGAAGTAACATCCGTTATTAATGGAAAGTTAATTGATTTTAATAATCATATGAAACGATTGGATCGTTCTATGACTGAATTAAAATTTAAAAAATTATTAAATCACAAAGATATTTTAGCATTTCACAGAAAATTAATTGAACTTAATAATTTAGAAGAAGGCATGATTTATCTGCAAGTAACCAGAGGAGTTGCGGATAGAAGTTTTGATATGCCAAAAAATGAAATTCAACCAACAGTTCTTGCGTTCACACAAGAAAAAAAAATTATAGAATCTGAAGGAGCAAAAAATGGAATTAAAGTAATGACACTGGATGATATGAGATGGAAACGCTGCGATATTAAAACGACCCAATTACTTTATGCAAGTATGGCAAAAACTGAAGCTACATTAAAAGGCTTTGATGATGCTTGGATGATTAGACAAGGTTATATTACCGAAGGTAGCTCTAGTAATGCTTGGATTATTAAAGGTAAGATTATAATGACCCGACACGCTGATAATTTAATTTTAAGTGGAATTACAAGAGAAGCAATTTTTAAATGCGCAAAAGATTTAGGTTACGAAGTGGTGACTAAGAATATTTCTCTACAAGATGCTCAATCGGCTCATGAAGCTTTTATTACTTCAGCAACAGCCTTCATCATGCCAGTTGTAAAAATTAATTCTAATCAAATTGGCGATGGCAAACCTGGAAAATTTACAACAGCACTTCGATCTGAATACATAAAACAAGCAATAGCAACCGCTATTTAAATTTTCAGCAAGGTGCATTAATTAATAGAAATTAGCTAAAAAATTTTATATTAAATTTTATATAATTTATTTTTAAATTTTTTATGAAAATTGATATTAAAATTAACTCTAAAGACCTTGATAAAGGTCAATTAATTATTTTAGTATCAACTTTTTTTGCTTTTATTTCTTTATTTTTACCTTGGGTAAATGCAGCATTCGTTACTGCAAGTTCATTTCAAATGAATACATTTTTATTTATGCTTCTTTATATTTTGCCAGTTTATCAAGTATTTAATAGAAAGAAATTTTTTATAGACCCAACCCATAATTTTATTGTGGAAGTTGGAGCTGGAGTTTTGGCAACCTTTTTTACGATAATATTTATTTTGACTAGGTCTACCAACTTATTTGGACATAGTGTTAATTTATCTGGATCTGGAAGTTATTTATTTTTATTTTCTTCTTTGGCTTTAACTTATGGATCTTATTTGGACTATCAAAAAAATAAGTAATAAATTTTTTATTGTTTGTTAAGCGTACTAGCCCAAAACTTATCTAAAAAATAATACCAAACTCCATTTATTAGAGGTTCTATAATCGCATCTACTGCAGCAAGTTCTAGGGTTGATCCTGTGATTAGCACATTGCACGTAGCTGCAATAATAATGTGACCTATAGTATAGACTATTGCCCTTGCTATACTTGAGCCAATTAATTGTTTTTTTATTGCGTTAAAAAACCCTTTATCAATTTCTGACATAGCAAATAATATAGACCTATAACACCAAAATTCAAGTTGAGTTACCAATACTTGCTTTAAGTACTTTAAGAATTAAATAAAAATGATAATTAGGTAATGAGATGAATGTTTCAATTTTATTTACGATTATTTTTATAATTTTTTATTTAGTTTTAACCATTATTACTATTAGAGCAAGAAAGTCAGCTCGTGTTGAGTATGGAGATGGTTTTAATAAAGATCTGACTAAAGCAATCAGAGCTCATGGTAATTTTTATGAGTTTACAGTTTTTTTTATAATTTCTTCTTTTTTATTAGAAATTTTGGATGCAAATCAAATTTATGTTTTCTTTGTAAATACTATATTTTTACTTGGTAGAATTTCACATGCTTACAGCATGTTAAAAGAAAAATTATTATTTAGAATGGTTGGAATGATGGCAACTTTATTTTGCTACGCTGTCAATTGTATCTATTTAATTATTTTATATTGGCAGTATTTTAATCACTTAGAATAAGTTATTTTTTTTCAACCTCATCCAACATACAAGGAGATGAGAAACTTTTATTAATTTCTATAAAATTTTCACTTTGGTTTATGTTGGGTTTTTGAAATAAATCGTTCATTCTTTTTATTCTCTTACTTGTAGTATATTCAAACCATGCTGGGTTAATTGCGTGAATGAATGCAGTAAAAAACGACCATAAACATTTAAGCCCAATTTTCATGGCAAAAAACATATGTTCAAAATACCCTTTATTTGCAAGTTCTAAATGTCTTTTGATTTTATTAAACATATCTAGTTAACAATCATAATATATATCGAAATTATGTGTGTGTATCAAACTACACAATTTCAAGACCTTATAAGAAATTTTTATTTAATTTTAATGCATTGAAACTGAGTAAATTAACACCATATATTAAATATGGATTTAAATAAATTTACTGAACGATCAAAAGAAATACTAAATTCGGCGCAAGTTTTAGCGATGATGCAAAATCATCAGCTATTACAACCTGTTCATTTATTAAATAGTATTATTGAAGATGATGATACTGCATCACTTTTACTAGTCCCTGCAGGATTAGATATAAAAAATGCAAAATTATCCATCGAAAAAGAATTAAAAAAAATTCCATCAGTTACAGGTAATTCAGGGGGCATTAGTGCATCTAAAGAGTTCGTGGTTACCATTGAAGAAGCTAAAAAAATTTCAAAACAAAAAGGGGATGAATATGTTCCAATTGAAAACATATTAGAAGCAATATTACATAGCGATAGGCATTTATTAAAATTATTACAAAATAATGGTTTTAATTTAAATAAATTTAAATCAGCTCTTGAGACAACACGCAAAGGTCAAAAAGTTACTAATGCAACTGACGATGCAAATTATGAAGCATTAAAAAAATATACAATTGATATTACTGAAAAAGCAAAAAATGGAAAATTAGATCCAGTAATTGGTCGTGATGAAGAAATTAGACGTGCAATTCAGGTTCTTTCAAGAAGAACTAAAAATAATCCGGTACTAATTGGTGAACCAGGAGTTGGTAAAACAGCAATTGTTGAAGGACTTGCTCTTAGAATTGTTAATGATGATGTTCCTGAAAGCTTAAGAGGAAAAAAATTATTAGCCTTAGATTTAGGTTTATTAATTGCGGGTGCAAAATTTAGAGGGGAGTTTGAAGAAAGATTAAAAGCAGTTCTTAAAGAAATTACAGCTCAACAGGGTGAGGTCATCGTATTTATTGATGAGATGCATACGTTAGTTGGCGCAGGTGCAGGAGATGGATCAATGGATGCATCGAATATGTTAAAGCCTGCTCTTGCAAGAGGGGAATTGCATTGTATTGGAGCAACCACCCTTGCGGAATATAGAAAGTATGTAGAAAAAGATGCGGCATTAACTAGAAGATTCCAACCCGTATTTGTAACGCAGCCATCGGTTGAAGATACCATTTCAATTTTAAGAGGCCTTAAAGAAAAATATGAAATGCATCATGGAGTGCACATTTCAGATAATGCACTTGTATCAGCGGCAGTGCTTTCAAATCGTTATATTACTGACAGGTTTTTACCAGATAAAGCAATTGATTTAATGGATGAAGCATCAAGTAAGCTTCGAATGGAAATAGATTCAAAACCAGAAAATATCGATGAGATTGATAGAAAAGCTATTCAGTTAAAAATTGAAAGAGAAGCTTTAAAAAAAGAAGATGATTCACTTTCAAAAATTAGATTAAAAGAATTAGATGAGAAAATTGCTGAATTGGATAAAAAATCAGCCTCTCTTACGGAAGTTTGGGCAAAAGAAAAAAACCAGATTCAATCTGTTCAAAAGATAAAAGAAGAAATTGAACGTAATAAAGTTTTATTAAATAATTATCAAAAGAAGGGTGATTTAACTAAAGCTAGTGAAATTATGTATGGCAAACTTCCTGAATTGGAAAAGAAATTAAAGGAACAAGATAAAGGAGTAGTTGGTCAATATAAAACTTTAAATAAAGAAGTGGGTGAAAATGAAATTGCTGCTGTAGTTTCTAAATGGACAGGAATTCAAATTGATAAATTATTAGAAGGAGAAAGACAGAAAATTTTATCAATGGAGAAAGTTATTTCAACTAAAGTCATTGGCCAAAAAGAGGCAATTACTTCTGTAAGTAATGCGGTTCGAAGATCAAAAGCTGGTATTCAAGATCCAAATAGACCATTAGGTTCGTTTCTTTTCTTAGGACCGACAGGAGTTGGTAAAACTGAATTAAGTAAAGCCCTTGCATCCTTCTTATTTGATGATCAAAACGCCATGATTAGAATTGATATGTCAGAGTATATGGAAAAACACTCTGTCAGCAGATTAATTGGCGCTCCTCCAGGATATGTGGGTTATGATCAAGGTGGCGCCTTAACGGAAGCTGTTAGACGTAGACCTTACCAAGTGATTTTATTTGATGAAGTTGAAAAAGCTCATCCAGATGTATTTAATATTTTCCTTCAAATCTTAGATGATGGAAGATTAACAGATGGTCAGGGTAGAGTTGTTGATTTTAAAAACACGATCATCATTTTAACATCCAATCTTGGCTCAGAATTTATTCAAGCTAACAAGAGCGAAAAATTAGATGAAAGAACGAAGGAAAAAGTACTGGAAGTTGTTAAAAAATCTTTCAGACCTGAATTTGTAAATAGATTAGATGATATTATTGTCTTTGATAGACTTCAAAAAGAAGAGATTAAAGAAATTGTTAAGATCCAAGTGAATAATTTAAAAAATATCTTAAAAGATAAAAACTTAACATTTTCAATCACAGATAAAGCTTTAGAGTGGTTAGTGGATAAAGGTTTTGATCAAGAATATGGAGCTAGACCTTTAAAAAGAGCGATACAAAAATATATTCAAAATCCAATTGCAAATTTAATTTTGGATATGAAAGATAAAAAATTAGATGCAATTAAGATTGATGTAGATGGCGATCAATTAGTTTTAAATAATAAAGTATTTGCTATTAATTAAAAATCTAAACCCACAGTAAAAGAAACATATTTATCAGCGGTTTTTTGCTCTTTAAATTCTTTAGATTGAATATATTGCGTAAGAGTTAATTTTAAATTTTTATTTCCAGGAATTGGAATTAAAGAATTCACTCCAACTGCAATCAAGCCTACAAATGGTTCTTTGTGCACGTGATGATTGTTTGCAAAGATATTACCATCTAAAGAAAAATCATAAGCAACCGCTTTTAATTCTGCGAGTGCAAATAAATGTGCACCCAGAGGAATAGGCAACATTAACTCTCCTTTATCCGTACAAGTTTCAGAACTTTCAGATGAAGGTGCTGTGTTATCACAACCAGGATAAGAAGGGGTGCTACCAAAATCATTTGGAATATTAAGACCATATCTTCCTTCTAGACCAAGATTTAGAGAGGTTTCAATGTTGCCAACTCTAAGTCCATAAAATCTTATTAAGTCTTTCGAAATACCAGGAGTGTAAGAATTTTGTTGAAGATCAGATTTAATTTTTTTTTCTATCAACAACATTGCTGCAGGTTCATTGCTTAATTGATTATTCCAACCAGCTGCACGGTAAACATTAAATCTGTCATGAACAAAGTTTTGTGTTTGTCTTGCAAAAGAAGCTGGACCAATAATACCAAGGGTTAATTCTTTGGTATTTAAAACTTGAGTACCATCAAATTGATTTCTATGTCTTTCGTTCACTCCAACCGCTAAGGATAAAATACCAGCGTAAGGTCTATCGTCTTTAATGACACTAGGAGTTTTATCGTCCACTGGGGTGTACATTAATTGAGAGCCAGTAAAGTAGATATTTTTAGAAGAACCTTCTTTTTTTTTAAATAATTCATCATCCATAAATGAAAGAAGGCGCCCATGGAGACGGCTAATAACAGGCAGACATTCATTTCTAACATCTCCCTTAAAATCATGGGTGACACCAGATAAAATTACCCCACTTGTGTAATTAGAGTCCTCATTATTGAAATAGTCATTTTCTATTCTAAAATTATAACTTCTAAAACCTACCTGTTCATCTGCATTACAATTTGCAAATGATGGAGTTGTGAAAAGAATAAAAAGTAGAAAAAGAATCGAATGTCGCATTAAAAATTAAATATTTATCTTTGTAAAAAAAATTTAATACACTTTTCACAATTAAGACACAAATAGTTCATGAAATTATTACATTTCTTATTTAAGTAAGTGTTATGAAAACAAAAACACAAACAATAAAACTAGTGAATGGAAATCAAAGTTTTCCAACGTTAGCTATATCAGAACGAACAGTTGAAGATTTAGCAACGATCGTAGGTGTAGTAGCTATTGTAGCAGCAGTATTAAGTCTGCCGATTGCAATATTTGTACTAACTTACGGACTTGGTAACTAAAATGGCTCCGTACACAAACGACGAATTAGCGTTCTTAAATAAAAATAAAGCTTAAAAATTAAGCTTTAGAACGCTAAGTTGCGTCTAACTAACCTCTTTTTACACTTAATTTATTTTGTAAGTTATTTTTTTTAATAATAAAAATCATTTATACTCCAACGCAAAATGGCAAATCGATCTAATAGCGTTGAATTATTTGTAAAAAAAATATCTGACTATATGTCAGAAGATTATCTTTATATTGATATTAGTACTTCTATAGGAGATGCAATAAAAGAATTACAAAAACAAAAAAAATCAGTCATTTTAGTTAAGCAAAATAATAAACTTTCTGGAATTATTACAGAACAGGATATCGTAAGAAAAGTCACATTCATTTCAGATCAAAATAGAAAAGTTTCAGAAATTATGACTTCACCAGTAATTTTTGTCTACGAAGATGACCTTTTATTTCATGCGGTTGGCAAAATGAGAAAAAATAATCTTCGACATCTACCCGTGATTGATTTGAAATATAAAGTAGTTGGAGTCATACATGCCAATAAAGCTCTTTATGCTGAACTTGGAAAAGTTACAGAGCAAATTGATAAAATGACATTTGATGAATATGATTCATCAGCTTTAATTAAAATCAAGCAACAACAAATAAAAATTGCAGAGAGATTACTAGATGAGAATACTTCTGCTCTAGATATTACTTATTTATTAAGTTTTTTAAATAATGTCATTTTCAGACGCTCTATTCGAATTGCTGAGCGTAAAGTGAATGCAAAAAATATTATAAAACATATTCCAGATTATACTGTTTTAGTAATGGGTTCAGGCGGAAGAATGGAAAGCTTTTTGTACCCAGATCAAGATAATGGAATTATTTATGATCAATCCGATAAAGAAGATCCAAAAAAAGTAGATTTATATTTTGAAGAACTTGCAAAAGATTTTACAAAATCCTTAGACGATGCAGGAATTCCGTTCTGTAAAGGTAATTTAATGGCGACAAACCCAATGTGGAGAAAAAGTTTGCCGGAATGGAAAAATCAAGTCCAAAGTTGGGTGGAAACCTTGAGTGAGCAAAATTTAATTTATGTTGATATGCTTTATGATTTTAGATCTGTTTATGGCAATCCAGAACTTGCAAATGAGCTTAGAGCATTTATTTTTGATAAGCTTATTAATAAAAAAGTTTTGAAATTTTTATTTAAAAACGAAGAGAATAGACAGGCAGGATTAACGTTTTTTGGTAACTTTGTTTTAGAAAAAAAAGATCCGGAAAATAAAGGATTATTAAATTTAAAAGGAGCTGGAACTTTACCGCTTGTTGAGGCTGTTAGGATTTATTCAATAAAAAACCGTGTTAATAAATCTAATACACTTGCAAGGATTGAAGAGTTAAATGCTTTAAAAGTTTTTGACGATCATGAGAAAGATTTTATTATTAACGCGCATCGTTTTTTAACTTATTTATTACTCAAAAACCAAATTGCTTCAGTTAAAATAGGCAAACCTGTAAAAAATTTTATTAATCCTAAATTGTTACTTGATAGAGAAAAGGGATTATTAAAAGTTTATTTAAAAAAAATTAATGATTTAAAAACCAGAGCAAGGGCGGATATCAGTGAAGAATATTTTTAATAGAATAAGATTTTATCTACAAAGAAGAAAAGAGTTACGTGAGCTTTTCATTGATAATGTAGTTTTTACAATTTTAGACACAGAAACTACAGGTCTTAGTGTTAATGAAGGTCATAAAATTCTATCCATTGGTGCCGTTAAAATAAAAAATAATTTAATTATTGAAAATGAGATTTTAGATGAACTGATAAATCCAGAGCGCGATATTCCTTTTGCCTCAAGAAACATTCACTATATCACTGAAGACAAAATTAAAGATAAGCCTAATATTTATCAATTAGAAAAAAAGATTAATGATTTTATAGAGCACACTATTTTAGTTGGGCATAATATCGATTTTGATATTGGTTTTATCAAAAAGAATGCAGCAAAAACTTCCCTTGCAGGTACAATAAAAAAAATAACGAGTATTGACACAATTTTGCTTAGCGCCGGCTTATTTCCAAGTCTAGAAAGTTATGAATTATCTTTTCTTTGCGATCAATTTAGAATTAAAACTTTTGATCAAATTAGACATTCAGCTTTAGGAGATGCAATTATTACAGCAAGATTATTTTTATTTTTATTAGATACTGCAAAAAGTAGAAATAATGTTCAAAATATTGGAGGTTTAATAAATCTATGCAAACAAGGACGACAAATTCATAGCTTAATGAAAAACTTCAATAAAATTCATTAAACTTTTTTTTAAATAATTAGCTAATTATTAGCCCTTCATGCCGAAGTAAGTCAGGCCAAGAAGACCCACACAAACAACGATGATTATAAAAGTTGTCATTTATTTCCCCTTTTTTTATTTTTAATAGTGAAGAATATGATCCTATTTGTTCTTATTTCAATATGTAATTACCGGCCAATTTAGTGCATAATCTTACTCATGCAGTCGATTGGCTTTAATTTTAATAACAGTTATCTCTCTCTAACTGAGATGATGATGGCAAAGGTTTTGCCAACTAAAGTTAAAAATCCAAAGCTTGTAATTTTAAATTATGAACTTGCAAAACAATTAGGACTAAATTTTTCATCATTAACTGAACAACAATTATCTCAGTTATTTACAGGAAACACTTTACCAGAAGGATCAACTCCAATTGCTCAGGCCTATGCGGGACACCAGTTTGGCCATTTAGTTATATTAGGGGATGGTAGAGCTATTGTTTTGGGCGAGCACATTACACCAACCAACCAAAGATACGATATTCAATTTAAAGGTTCTGGTAGAACTCCTTATTCAAGAGGAGGCGATGGTAAAGCTGCACTTGGTCCGATGCTCCGTGAATATATTATCAGTGAAGCGATGTATCATTTGAATATCAGAACAACTCGCAGTCTTGCTGTTGCAACGACGGGTGAAAATGTAATGAGGGAAACAGTACTACCGGGTGCAATTTTAACAAGGGTTGCAGAAAGTCATATTCGTGTTGGCACTTTTGAATATGTTGCAATTAAAAAAGATCTAACAACTCTTAAAAAACTTTTACAGTATTCAGTAGAGCGTCATTATCCTGAAATAAAAGATTTAGATAAACAGGCTCCAGAATTTTTAAAGTTAGTTATGGAAAGACAAATAGATTTAATCACTGATTGGATGCGAGTTGGCTTTATTCACGGTGTTATGAATACTGATAATATGGCGATATCCGGGGAAAGTATAGATTTTGGACCTTGCGCATTTATGGATCATTATGATCCTAAAACTGTTTTTAGTTCCATCGATCATCACGGTCGATATGCATTTGGAAATCAGCCGATTATTGCACAGTGGAATTTAGCACGACTTGCAGATGCAATTCTGCCACTTCTGGATGAAGATGAAAATAAAGCAATCGAAATAGGAGAAGAAATTATTGAAAGCTTTAACGAAAAATATGAAAAAAAATTTCATGAAATGATGAAAAGGAAATTAGGCTTTATTACAGATGAGCCTGAAGATGCAGTTTTGATTAAAGAGTTATTAGATACAATGGAGAAGAATAAATTAGACTACACAAATACTTTTAGAGAATTAATGAATGAAAATATTAACAATGAAGGTCTTAAAGAATTTTACAGTAAATGGATGGTTAGAATTGATAAACAAAATAGGAATAAAAATGAAATATTAACTTTAATGAAAAAGAATAATCCTGTTGTTATTCCAAGAAATCATAAAGTGGAAGAGTCCTTAAAAGAAGCGCACAAAGGAAATTTATTGTCTCTAAACAATCTTCTAAACGCACTTAAAGATCCCTATACAGAGCGAGGAGATTTGATGTTGTATCAACAGCCGGCTCCAGATAATGAAAAAAAATATAAGACTTTTTGCGGAACTTAAATGAAAGATATTGCAGTTATTGGCGCAGGTTTTTCAGCTGCAACACTTTGTTATTTTATCGAAAAAGATTTAGATTTTTATGAAAAATCTAGAGGGGTTGGAGGACGTTGTTCTACTAGAAGAGTTGATAATGTTGGCTTATTTGATCATGGTCTTCAATATATAAAAAGCCAAAATAAAGAATTTAAAAAATTTTTAAAAGATTACTCTATTTGGAAAGGTAATTTTAAAATATTTCAAAATAATCAGCTGATAGATGATTTAGATAAAGAGAGAATAATCCACGAGAACGGAAATAATTCATTAGTTAAAAATTTATTTAGAAATAAAAATGTAATTTTTAATAAAGAGTTAAAAAGTCTTGAAAAAAAATCTGATCATTTCAATTTAACCTTTAAAGACGATACTCAAGAAAATTATAAAACTATTATTATTTCAGCACCATTTCAACAGGCATATAATTTAACTAAACAATTTACTGAAGATTATTTTTCAAAATTTAACTTTTCTATGCAGCCTAATTTAACATTAATGATTGCTCTTAATAAGGGTTTAAAACTTAATTTAAGTGCAATTAGTTTTGAGGATGATGATGTTTTAGGATTTGCAGCCAATGAAAATACTAAAAAGAAGGATTTAATTAATAAAGACTTAGAACTTTGGACGATTCAATCCTCATTAAAATATGCAATTAAGAATATTTATGAATATCGAAATAATAAACAAAATTTAATTGATGAAATGTTAAAGAGTTTTTCTATTAAGTTAAAGGTCGATATTAAAAAAGATAATATTGAATATTCAGATATTCATGGTTGGCTTTATGCTTATAATCAAAAAGTGACGGCGCCTAATTGCTATTGGGACAAAGATTTAAGACTTGGAATTTGTGGAGATTGGTTCTCAGGAGGAAATGCAGAAAACGCATTTACAAATGCTAAACAACTTGCAAAATTAATTTAGATTATTTTTGATTTTTAATTTCTTCAACTTCTTTTTTTAATTTATCAATCTGTGTCATCAAATCATCGATATTTTTCTCTTCCTTAGGTGAAGCTGGTGTTGAATTTTTAGCTTGAGTCTTTTGCCCATAATTAAAAAAATTAAAATCCATAAAATTTGGAAATCCTTTTGTAAAAATATTATTAGAGTTTGCTGCATTCATGGTGTTTGTTAAAAAATCAAACA
>Ga0214923_10005105_pt1 | contig 15440 bp, 12 predicted proteins | sample LL1510_MetaG_FD_177993 | JGI IMG/M metagenome (GOLD analysis project Ga0214923, IMG submission 177993) | Freshwater microbial communities from Lake Lanier, Atlanta, Georgia, United States - LL-1510 | ecosystem: Environmental > Aquatic > Freshwater > Lake | place: USA: Georgia | collected...
CAAATACATTTAAGTAATAAAAATAAATGTGATATTATTCTAGCAAATACAAAAATAGTTCAAACAACCAATAAATTCAAAAATATTGGTAATAATATTTGGATTGCAGACGATACATTAGACAATAAGTCATTGGGGGTATTTTATGGTAAACCTAAATATTATGTTCCTATTTTTTCATCATCATATTTAGTATCCAGAGATAAAAATTTAACAGAATATAATTTTGTATATACTATTTCTGAATACGGATATTTTATGTTAGATAGATATAAATTTAATTTAGATAAAACTAAAATTAAAATGATAGACAGTATGGGAAATATAAATGTATATCATACATCAAATAAAACTATTAAATTAGATACAAATTGTATATATGAAGAAGATAATTATGGTAAAATAACAAATAATGAATGTAATGCGACTGAAACAAAATTAGTTTTAACTGAAAATCCTAATCCATGGTATAACAATATTACAATAAATAATGATAATGATGAAAATAATAATAATAATAATAACAACAATAACAATAATAAAAAAATAATATGTATTGTAGGTATAACAATTATTATTTTGTTATTATATAAAAATACTACCTAACAATTCTATAATCATTCTTTGGTAAAATTAATTGTGATTTTTCTATTTCACTATTCATTTTTATAAATCTGTTATATGTTTTAACATACTGTCTATTATAAAGATAACACATTGCATCTAATTCATACTTTGGTTTATTAAATGGGTTATCATAACTTCTATTTTTATAATTGAATAATCCATATATTAAATTTTCATATATGTCTATCATATAACATTTATTTTCAATTATCCATATGTAAAAATCTATTATATTATTATTTTTAGGATTATCTATAATATATGTTTTAACATATATTTGATATAATTCATCTCTTGATATAGGACTTAATATATCAATCGGATCTATTTTTCTTAATCCATCTAATATATGATATGAAAATGCAGGTTGTAATTCAGAACTTAATATATCAGTATTTTTATATCGTTTATAACCATCTTTTAAATATTTATAAAAATCAACACAGTATTTACCTCCAGAAAAATCATCATCATTATTATTATCTTTTATTGAATTATTTTTTGAATTATTTGTTCGTTGTACACTATTATTCAAACAATTTGAAAATTCAGCATATATAGTGGCATATGGAATATCAAAATAATATGATATACTTGCTATATATTTTATAAAATTTTCATCACCCAATATCTCATTAATTTTGGATTTAGATAATTCTCTTCTATAGTTAATATGTAAATTTGGAACCCCATCTTTTTCATATATTTCTATCATAAACAATACATAACTCTCATATATTGTATATAAACTAAAACCATCTGATACTTTAGATGAATATACATATTCATATATATTAGAACTATCATAATATTCTGCAGAAACATAAAATGTTTTATTATTTATAATATTTTTTATACGATACATTTTATCACAATATTTACTTACAAAATAATTTATTTTTTCTTTTAATGTTTTATTTTTTATTTTTTCTATTTTTAAAAAATCAACAACTTGTGTTTCTTTATCTATATTTTTTCGTTTATCAATATGTATTTTCTCATATTTTACCCATTCAAATTCATATTTTTTAACAACGACGGATTGAATTTCATTATTTGGATGATAATAAGAACATTTATCGTCTTTTGAAACTAATTTAAGAACTGTTAATGGGGGTAAAATAATTTCTTCTTCATTAGGAAAATGTGAAATGAGTTCTAAACATAAACCAACACCTTTAACATTTTTAGGTATTTTTATTTTAATTAATATAAAACCAAATTGGTCTGTATCATAAAATGGGTCTCGTGTTGTAGACATAAAACCTTTGTCAACATAAGTGTCACCTATTTTAAGATGACTTAAATATGCATCATTTTCTATAAATCTATATAGATAATAATCATTGTCAAAAGCAGGTGCATTTAAAACATTTTTCCATATTTTTATTATATTTTCTTCTAAATATTCATTTTGATAATTTGTATTATCTCCAATGTTCCTTAAATATTTATTCATAAAATAACTACCTTGAATTGTATAATATAATATTAATCCATCCATATCATTTTTAATAATATGATTTTGATGTTCTATTAAAATTTTACTTGATATATCATTTTGTTGTATTTTAAAACATATATCTTGTAATTCTTTATTTGTTAAACTATCTTTATAGTCTACATATGGTATTGAAATATTTATGATACCCATATTCATACCTAATTTTAATATTTCATCTTGTGAATAATATGGTTTTAAATGATTTGTATATGGTATAAATGATTTTCTCATACATGTATATGTTGATAAATTAGCTATAGGTGAATATCTATAGAAAACATTTAAATATTTTTCATAAATTGTTTTCATATCTAATTGTTCTATAAAATCAAAAATAAGTTCTGTTTTTCGCATACCTCTCATAAATACTTTATCGTTTTTTAACTCAGGTTTTTTAGAAAGTTTATTTTTATTTTCTTCGTATTTTTCTGAAAGATTTTTTAAAATAATATCATCTGGAAATCTGTAATCTTGTTTAACAACTCTTATATAAACATTTCTTTTTTGTATCATATATATATTTGATGAAAACACATCATATAAAGGTATATAATCATCATTTGATGATATCATAGTTTTTATTTCTTGAACTGTTATTTTATCTGTTATTTCATTTTCTTTTGGTATTCTGTATTTTAAATAATATATTTCATTTATGGCATCTTTGATTGGTATATTTTTTATGGAACCATCTTTTATATATATTAAAGGAACTGACATTAGTTCTATATAAATATATACTACAATAAAAATTGAAATATAAAACATTTTAATAATTCATTAAATTATTTAATTAAATTCACTTAAAATATATTTTTATGGAAAGATCACATCCTTGTTCAAAACTATCTGTTCCAGAACCATCCTCTGTTCTAAAATATTTGGTTCCAGAACCATCCTTTATTCCAGAATTTTCTATTTCATGTTCAGACTCTGCTTATCAGGCATTAATGGGATTATTTACGCGAATAATGGATGATATGCCTCATTTTAAACCAATTAGTGTTGTAAAACTATCTGAATTTGTTTTTAATAAACTATTTGATGGTGTAAATTTACCTTACGCAGTTATAGAATACCTACATCTAGCATTATTTGGTGTTTTCCCTTCTTCCAGAAATGTATCTGATGAAATTAGTATATTTTTTCCATATAGTATTAGTGCTATTATATCTGGATATACTGTGTGTAGCCATACTCCTATACTAAAAATTAGTTATCCTACTACTAGTATTAATCCTGAATTCGATCATTTGGCACATCAACTATACGAGATACAACAACATCCAGATATAACTTTTGTCACTATGGAAAATTATGGATGTTTAAAACAGATTCCTTTACTGAAATCATGTATTGAAACAGAAAAACAATTACCAAATATTGAAAAAATGTATGGAATGTGTAAAAATATAATTAATATTACTCCTATATTGGAAATATTAAAACAAATCTTTCCAGAAATGACAAAATGTTTATATAAACTTCTACATAGTGATGTAGTTGATAAACATAAAAAATGTGAAATTGTCACAGATTGTATTTCCTATTTAGATCCGGCATCTGTTTTAACTGAACATCATGACCCTAATATTCAACGTTTAAGAGAATTCTATCTATTTGCAAGATTCAGTTTTACAGAAATATGTGTTTTTATAAACATGATATATAAACAACTTGCACATAATGTTGAACCGTGTGATGTTCTCTCTAATATTACACATATACTAGGATAGAATAAACATTTTTTTATTATTAAATGATTGATAGAATAAACATTTTTATATTCCTATAATAGATGACATTTATTCCGTATATTCAATGTAAAGTAGATGATAATAATTCTACAACAACTACTTTAACATCAGGTGGAAAATTTCAAGGAAATGCAGTTGATGTTTCTGGTTATGAGTCAATTGTAATAAGTGTATATGCCGACCAATCAAGTCAAGATAATGGATTACAAATTAATTATTCTGTTGATGGAACAAATGGTTCTTGGCAAACATTTATAAATTTAACAGTTCCAGCAAATTCATTTATCACAAAATCATATCCAACTACAGCTAAATTTTTACAAATTGTTTATACAAATGGTTCAACCGCTCAAGGAACATTCAGATTACAAACATTATTAAAACTAGCGGGAAGTTCTCAAATAGAAAATTGTAGTATTGTTTCACAATGTAATTCTAAAACAGGTACTATTAGTGGTCAAACTACATGGTTAGGAACATGGGAAGATAGTTCTCAATCTACACAAATTATTACAAATTTTCAATCAAATCAAATAGGACAATTTTCTTTAGAATATTCAAGTAGTGGTAATGGTAATCCTGATAAAACATATGGACCATATAATTTGGAAGCATCAGTTGATTGTAATCAAATGTTTGCACCTGTTAGAAAATATTTTAGAATTAGATTTTATAATAGTTCTACAGATCAGGCAACAGTAAATATAGAAACAAGATTATTAAGTTCTACATCTATTTTATATAACAATTTAACAGATGTTATGGATATAAATACATCTTGTATGAGTAATAGATCTGTACCATTTGGTAAAAATGACAATGGACAAAATTATTCACAAATAGGAAGTAATAATTTAGGTGCAATGAAAGTTGCAATTACCGAACCATTAAGTATATTTGGTGAAATGTTAATGATTAATCCATATCCTGTGTGTCAAATTGATTTTGTTTATAATCAAAATAATCCATATATTATTAATACTACTCATTCAGGAACAGGGTCTGCTGTAGACGTGGCTAATCAATTATTAACTCTATCATCTGGAACTGCTTCTACTGGTACTGCATATATGCAAAGTGTTCGCCGTATATTATATAAACCAGGACAAGGGGCTTTAGCACGATTTTCAGCAATATTTACTAAAGGTGTTACTAATAATATACAAATTGCAGGTGTTGGAACTACGACAAATGGTTATTTTTTTGGTTATAATGGTACAGATTTTGGTATTTTACATAGACATGGGGGAACAGATACATGGTATTTACAAACTGCATGGAATGTTGATAGACTTGATAAATCTAATAGTATTTATAATAAATCAGGTGTTCAATTAAAACAAGATACAGGAAATGTATATCAAATTAAATATCAATATCTAGGTTTTGGTGTTATTAAATTTTATGTTGAAACTATTAATGGTTTTATTTTAGTACATGTTATTGATTATCCTAATAATAATATTACAACAAATGTATCTAATCCATCTATGCCTTTATTTTTTAATGTTACTAATACCGGTAATACATCCAATGTAACTTTACAAACTGCGTCAGGTGCATTATTTTTAGAAGGAAAACCAGAATATTTAGGAAGTAAATTTGGTACAGATAATAATATATCAAATGTAACAAATTTGACATTAGTTATATCTATACAATGTAATTCAACATTTAATACAATAACTAATATGGGACAAATTAAACTAAGAAATATTTCTGTTGCTTGTGCTAATAATTCACAAGCTGGTTTAGTTACTTTACAAGTCATTAAAGGTGCATCATTGGGTAGTTCTTCATATACCGCATTTAATAATAATAGTATGGCAAGTATTAATACAACTCTAACAACATCTATTACAGGTGGTGATATATTATATAATACAAGTATTGCTTCAAATGGTAATCAATATTTTGATGTAACAGATATGGATTTGTTCTTAAATGGAGGTGAGGCATTTACATTTGCTGTTAAATCAACGGTATCTACAAGTGTTTCTGTGTCATTTTGTTGGTCTGAAATAATTTAATATGTAATAATATATAATGTCTATTTTAATAATAGTTTCACATAATGGAGGAAATGGTTTGTCAAAATATGTATATGATTTAATAGAAAAAAAACATAATTTTTTTTCACAAGTTATTACCAATGAAAGTAGAACGAAAAAATTATCAAATGTACAAATAGTTAGTAATAATGAAATGTTAGACATTTTAGAAAACATAGATTTCTATTCAATCGTTCATCTTAATATTTTACCAAATTATAAAACTGTAAATATTGATAATTATGTTAGTAAATTAATTTCTAACAAATATGTTAAACTATATGTAACAATACATGATATATATTGGTTTAATCAAAAAGAACCTAATTCAAATGTCATTATTAAAACTGACATATGTAATAAATTACTACAAAATTCATTTCTTGTAATATTTCCTACTAAATCATGTCTAGCCATATATGATAAACATGTTGATTTATCTAAAGTTAACTATATTGTTGAATCACATATGGATATTAATTATAATTTAAATTCTACGCAATTATACTATCCAGTTATTAAAGATATTATTAAAATTGTATTTGTAGGTGATTATGATGAACATAAAGGAAGTAAATTATTTGATGAACTTATTAATTTATGTTATTATGATAATAGTATAATAGAATATCATATTATCGGAAGATGTGATAAAATCTTTCTACCGGATAATGTTATTGCACATGGAAGATTTACAGATGATAATATATTTGATATTATTAATAATATTCAACCAACAATTATGGTTAATTTATCACTATATGATGAAACATGGAGTTATATATTAAGTATTAATTTAAAAACAGGATTACCTATTTTATACACAGATATATCCTTATATAATGAAAGAATTATTAATAGACCTAATACTATGAAAATAATGAATGATGATAATATAATTGATAAAGTAAATGATTTTATAAAAATAATTAAACAAAACGATAATAAAGAATTTATAAAAATTAATGATAATAATATATATTTTACACCATTTTATGAAAACTTATATGATATATTCAATAGTTCTATAAAACCTTTTGCAATTTATTTTCCACAACATCATGAAGTAGAAGAAAATAATATATATTTTTACAAAAATATGACAGATATGAAAAACTTATATGATTTAAAAAATGATTTAACAATTGATACTAACCAAATTTTAACACCATTAGAATTTTATGACCAAAATGATATAGATGTAATTTCTAAACAAATTGGTTTGGCTAAACAATATGACATATTTGGGTTCGCTATATATCATTACTGGTTTTCAAACAATGGATTATTTCCTGATAGGTCTAAAGTAATGTATAAAGTAATAGAAAAAATATTTTCACAAGAATATGATAATTTTGAATTTTATTTTATTTGGGCAAATGAAGATTGGAAACAATATAATGGACTAATTAAAAATGGTGATTTACCTATTTTAACAAATGATTATTCTAATTATCCATTTTTAGAACATTTTAATTATCTATTAACGTTTTTTAAACATAAAAATTATACAAAAATAGATTTAAAACCTGTTTTTATGATACATCATATATATAAATTCACTCCAATATTTTTAGACACATTTTATGAGAAACTTAATATGTTTTTAATGGATAATGGATTTAATGGTGTATATTTATGTGTAAATGATATGTTAGGAAACAATAATAAATATACAAGTTATCATATGCACTGTAATTATATGGATAATATTAAACCTGTATATTCAAGTAGTTTATGTAATATATTTGATTATGAAACATATATTAAAGAAAAAATTATAGATAATGATTTAAATAAAGGTATTTTATCTGTTTTTACAGGATTTGATAATAGAGCAAGACTATATGGAAATAATAACAATGTTTCTAAAACAATATTCATTCATTGTACACCTGATAATTTTAAAACATTTTTAGAAAAACAATTTAATAATTATAAAAAAGTGGAAAATAAAACAAAAATATTTATGATAAATGCTTGGAATGAATGGGGAGAAAATATGGTATTAGAACCATGTATTGAATATGGTAATAAATATTTAGAAACTTTTAAAGAAGTACTAAATAAACATTTTTAGATATATTTATATATAATGGGTAATATACATATTTCTACAACACCTTATTCACCACCAGTTTCTACATTGCCTTTTAAAATAACTTTTAATGATGATGTATCTTTCTTTGATGTAAATACACCTTATACATTAACAGTAGATGAACAAAATTATACAAATTATACATATGTATCACCATCACAAATATATTTTACAAATGTTGTATCTAGTGTTGCTGGTAATATACCATATGTATTAAGTGATAATAAAGGTAATTCATATACCGGAACATTAAATATTCAATTAATATGTTATGCAAAAGGAACTAAGATATTATGCTATCCTGATAAGTATATACCTATTGAAGATATTAATGAAGAAACATTAGTTAAAACATTTAAAGATGGATATGTAAAGGTTCATTCCATAAGAAGCACATTAATATCACACAATAATAATGTTCTTAAAAAAGATAAGTATTTTTTAAATGAAATGTATGTTATGCAAAAAGATATAATAGATATAAATGTTCCGTCAGAAGATTTGTATATTACAGGAGGACATGGTATATTAGTTGATGAATTATCAAGTTCTGAAGAAACATTTATGAAACAGTTTTGGTATGAACCACCTAAAATAGATAATAAATATTTATTATTAAGTTCTGGTAGTAAACTATTTAAAGAATATAATAATTATGATAATTTACAAGTTTTTCATATTGCTTTAGAAAGTATTGATATTCATAAACAATATGGTATATATGCTAATAATATTTTATCAGAAAGTATATCCATTCATAATATACAATATTTACACGCGTTGATAAAATTATAAATGTCTTTATTATAATATGTCAAATGATCAACGAACTATATCAAATGCAGATATTACTTTAACAAATGGATCCTCATTTACATCAAATGGTGTAATTAATGTTAATGGTGGTATGTATATAAATACAACAAGTATAAAACAAACTAATTATACGATTGATAGTAATAATGTTTTGGATTATATTGTTCCTATTAATACAACTACTAATAGTATAACTATTACATTACCGGCAACCGTTTCTACAGGACGCCTTATTATTATAATTGATATCGGTAATAATATAACAAATAATAATTGTATAATATCCGGTAATGGAAAAAATATAGATAGTTCATCTACTTTAACAATGACACAAAACTATATGAGTGTTTCTTTATGGTATAATGGAACTTTTTGGTCAGTTATATAATTTTATATTTTTCTAATATATATGAATACATATAAAATTCGTAAATATTCATATAAAATTAATATTAGTGTGAAAAATAATGATTTTAACAAAATTGATATATATAATGATAAAATACAGAGATATAGTTCATTAATAGGAGGTTCTGATGGAAAAGATGGTGTTAAATCAAAACCTGATGTTAAACAAGCACCTGATGTTAAACAAGCACCTGATGTTAAACAAGCCTCTGCACAAAAATATATTCCACCGTCTAAACGCTTTAGTGCTCTTAAACCTGCTCCTGAATCTGCTTCTGCTTCTGCAGTAGATAAATCTAGTGTAAAACAAGATGTAAAACAAGATGTAAAACAAGATGTAAAACAAGATGTAAAACAAGATGTAAAACCTTATGTTTATGTTCCAGATCTAAATAAAGATATTGGTAAATATATAAAATGTGTTACTACAAAAACACCTTTAGATAGACAACAATTTGAAGAATTTAAAAAACATTTTATGCAACTTCATTCGTTGAATGAGGCAATCAAAAAGAATTTTGAAAATTATGTACCTTTTTTAAAACATGTATATACATATATTTTAGGTAATATGGGTAAAATAGCAATTAAAGTTGATCAAGATAAAATAGAGGATGCTGAAAAAGCAAAAAAAGAAATATGTCGTCTTCTCTATGGTAAAGATGATTATAAAGTTGAAAAAGATAAACTATCAATTATTGATTTTGGTGGTGCACAAGGTATTTTTTTAAGTAATCTATGTACTAAATTAAATACAAATAAATGTACTGTTATTGAATCACACGAGTCTGTTTTTGTTTATGATGGACAACAAAAAAAAGATAATGTAAATATAATATATTGGGATAATGTAAATTTTGGTGATATAGCAAATGGTTCTATTGATTGTTGTTGTGCTATACAAGTTTTACATCATTTAACAGATGAATTAATTAGAATTGTTTTAACTGAATTTCATAGAATTTTAAAACCAAATGGTATTGTCTATTTAATAGAACACGATTTTAATAAAGCAATACAAGCTAATATTGATTCAGACCATCATTTATATCATATAATGAATGACCAGATTAGATTAATCCAAAACAAAACACTGAAAAATATTGAAGATTGTATTGAAAATTTTAGAAAATATATTAATGAATATACAAGTAATTACAAACAAGAAGCACAATGGAAAGAAATAATGCTACACCATGGATTTACTTTTATAAAACAACAAGATAAATTCAGACTATATAATGGAAAATATTATAGTATATATAAAAAAAACCCTTAAACTAAGTTTTTTGACAAGTTATCAGGATTTTACCAACAACTGTATATAAATAAAACTATTAAACTAAGTTTTTTGACAAGTCATCCGGATTTGACCACGAACTGTTACATGATAACACGTACCTAAAACATGAATGTGTTGCTTTACAATTTGTTCACCAAAATTAGTATGACCAACAACTTTTGGAGGACATGTGATAGTTTGAGGTACTTTGAACATTTTGTTTGTTTATGTAAAATATTTAATAAACGTTTTATATAATAAATAAATTCATTTTTTTCAAGACATACTACCTAACATAACTGCACCCAATAAATTCGTTTTTGTTAATTCAAAATCGGCCTTCTTCAAATAAGCTTGTAATTCTTTCTTATTTGGAATTTCATTTGTATATGAAGACTTATACCATTCTCTAAATATATCATATAGATATGTGAAACCAACAGTATCTTTTCTGTTATCTGTTTTCTTAATATTAGTTTCAATAAATTCCATAAATATATCTGTATCCATTTTATAGTTCTTTGTAAATAGTTTAACTTTATCTGGTTCAACATATTTATATTTTTTACCATTAACACCTTCATCATATATTTTATAATATTTTGTTAAAATTAACCACATAAATGCTTGTGTCCATTTAGGAAACTCCTCTTCTAAACTTTCATCCTTTAAAAACTGTAATGGTCCAACCGGATTTGCATCAACCATTTTTGATTCAAATGGTGTTGCTCTTAATCTTCTCCATGTTCCATCATCACTAGAAGGTATATTAGGTAGATTATTACAAGTTAAAATCCATTTAAATTGCGGAACATATGTAAATGGGTCTCCATATAATGGTCTTGCTTGAATAGTATCCTTACCTGATAATTCTTTCATAACACCTACAAATATCACATCATTATGTTCTGGTTCTTGAACTATAATTAATCGTTTTCCAAATTTGTCTGCTAATTCAGGTGTTGCACCACTTGAACTTCCTCGTTTTCTTGTTAAAATAGTAATTGGAACAACACCAAAATATTGTCCCATTATCATTTGTATTAAATTAACAACTGCAGACTTACCATTTCCACCACTACCAGTCCATATATGGATTTTCTGATCGGGTATTCCTCTAAATATAGAAGCTATTAATGTTAGTACATAATTTTTCATATCTTGTTCTACTTGAATTTCAGAAAAGAATTTATCTATTTTATGAAATACAGGTTCATCACCATTAAATGTTTTCCAATCATATCCAACAGACATAGAAACATAATCAGATGGTAAACCATCTCTAAAACACATTTCTTTCAAATCATATATACCATTTTTAAATCCAATCAAATAAACATTACTGTCTAATTTCTTTTGAAATTCACCATCAAAAAATAAATTTGAACATGCACTAATTACACAACTTCTAAACTTTACATCACCTAATTTTTCAAATGTTTTTTGTATAGTATTATGTTGTTTGTATTGTGCATCTCCATATTTACCATCACCACTTTTTAAATGTTCCCCTACTTTTTCATGCCAAAAAGTTATAAACATTTGTCTTAATTCATCAGATATCAAATTTTCTAATGTATATGCTGATTGAACAATAACCCATTTATGATTTTGAAATTCATACCATTTCTTTTTTTCTATATTAACACATACAAATCTGTCTTTATATAGTTCATACACTACCTTTGCTATATCAACGTGTTGTTGTGTTTTTGTATTTTCAATAATGTCTTCATTAATTTTGAATAACATTTCATAAAATTTTTTAGGATTATCTATCTTTGCCCAATGTCTCAATGTTTCAATTGAATAAAAATTTTCAAAGTTTTCTGCATCTTTCCATATTTTGACACACATATCTTTTTTCTCCTGTAAACTCATTTTATTTTTTCCCCTAATGCTGAAATTAACAAAATCAACATATAATGATTCATCTACAGAATGTAAAGCATAACCTATTCTAGACCACATATTAATATCTAGTAGTCTTTTTATACTCAATATACCTCCACATATTTTTTGTGAGATAGCAATATTTTTTAAGTCTTCTCTTGTTTTCTTTTTAGGTCTATCTTTAGGTAAATCAAATTCAGAAATAATTTCTTCTTCTGAATACGAATAATCTGTCATTTCACTTTCTACTTCTGACATTACATATTTTTCGTTCATTGTATCATATACTTCCTGTACATTATTTTGTAAATCACTATCAATTAGTTCATATGATGCGTCTTCATCATATTGTTGATTAGAAAGTAAATGTACTAAATCTTCAAAACTATATGTATTATCATTTTTATTCATATACGCATTATATGTTAATGTTGCATTATAAACCCCTCCATATTCTGTAGAACCATACATTATTAACCCATTTTTTTTAATAACAGATATATCAAATATATCATTATTACTTCGTTTAACCCCGTATAAGAAAGCATCATTATCAATATTCATTAAACTAATTAAATGATTAAGAACATAGTATCTATATTCTTTTTTTAGTGGTAAATATGGATAATATATTTTGAAACCATCAATATATGTATTTCCTGTTTTAATAGTTGGTCTATCTTTTTCTAAAACAATTGTTTTTAACTGTTCTTCTGTAACATCAAAAGTATCATTTATAAAATCATTTGTAGCTTCTATAATTTTTTCTATATCTTCTGTTGTATATTGTCTCCAATCTTTTAATGTTTCTATTTTTATAACAACTGTTAAAAGAGAAACACAATGTTCATTTGATTTTTCCATAAAATTTAACTCGATATCAGGATTTGATTCTATGACATCAATATATTTTTCCATAAATGTTTGTGTATCAGCATCTATGAATTTATAAGATTTATTAAGTGTATTATGTGTGCTTTCAATTTCAGGACATTCATGAAGTTTTATATATTCGTTAAAATTCTTAATTTTTATAGTTTGGTCCATCATTAATAATATTTAATGTATATAAATCTTTATTAATTAAATAATATTTATATCAATTTTTTCATGGATACATTGTTCAATATTTTATCATCTGTAATACTATAGTCATTATGTTTTCCATTTAATTTTGGTATTAGGTTTATGTCATTCCACGATTTAGAGATTGTTTCGTAATAACTGTCTGTAAAGCTTTCTGTAAAACATTCTATTGTTGTACGATAATAAAATAAACAAATTAAAATAAATAATAAAATAAATAATACTACCATTATATTATTGTTTTTTATTATTTTTTATACGTTCTTCTTTTGTAATAACCTCATTAAATACATTATTGTAACCATTAATATTGCCACCATATTTATATTCATATGTAATTTTTTGTATTTTATTTATATCAATCATTTTATCATTTGTAAAACCATATTTAATATATTGTTTAGGTAAAACCATATCTGCAAACTTCCAAATATCTTTTGTCCCGTCTTCATGATTTCTAACAATTTTAAACGGAATTCTTTTAGCTTCTAATTCTAATTGAGCTATAATACTTGAACTTAATTGTGATACATTTTTAATTAATGGTTTTGCACCTTGTTCTAATTGTGCAGCTCTTGTTATAAGAATATTTGTTATTTCATATTTAGTTAATTTATTTTGTAATATTCTATCTTCTGGGTCTGCATATTTTTTTTTGTTTAGATTTTTTGATAATAATCTTAATATAGTATCATCATCTTCATCATCTCTATCTATACCTGCACTATATGATTTACTACTTTTTGTTTTTCTAGAAGTATATACACATTCATCATCTTCTATTTCTTCTTCAACTTCTGCTTCTTCTTCTTTATCATCATCTGCTTCTTCGTCATCATCTAAATCTTCTTCCAAATCTTCTTCTATATCTTCATTTTCTTCAACTGAACTATATTCTATTTCTTCAATATCATCTATATTATTATCACCTTCATCATTCGAACTTTCATTATCTATCTTTTTTAAATTTTTTTTTGATGCCATTATATGTATTATTATTATATATTATTTATATGTTATTTATCATAAATAAATTTAATCAATTTTTTAGAAATACTTTATTATAATGACTTTATTGTTTTACAATGACAACATACATATAATATCTCATATGTAGTATTATTTTTTCTACAACATATTGCCTCTGGAGCTATATCATTATCTGTATGACATATACATTTTTTATTTGGACAATTGAAATTTCTAGTATGTTTATATGGTCCCATATGTGTTTTTACTCTGTATGTTGCATCGTCAATATCTTCTTTGTATGATAAATTACTATTTCCTTCTAAATTTTTACTCATTATTTTATAATCATCTGGTATAACTTTATTATGTCCACAATTAGTACACATCATATAAAACTGGTTTTGTTCATCTGAATTTTCAGCATCACTAATTAAATTAATTAGTGTTTTTTTTATTTCTCCTTTTTTTGCCATCCTTTTATAAAACTCATTATTCATTAACTCTTTCATATCAATAGCTAAGAGTTCATCGTTTGAAACTGTTTCATTATTACCAATTCTTGTTAATATATCTTCATAGTTAATAACAATATCTTTTTTTACATCACTAACACTTGTTGATTTTAATGTTATATCATATAGATTATAACATTTTTCACAAAACATAGAATCAAAGTCAGTCATTAGAATATTATATAATAATGAATATATATTTATGTTTATTGTATTAAAATTTCATTTTTTTATAAAGAAAATGGTATTAACATCAGTTAAACATCAGTTAAACGTCAGTTAAACATCAGTTAAGATGTCATAAAAAAAGAGGGCGTTCGGGTGAACTTTTAGGGTTGTTGGGACTTGGATTCTTTGGCATGCTGAAAGGATTTACGCAGGATGTCCAGTTGATGTCGGTTCCGTACACGCTGATGCCGACAGAAACCACA